>JGI2924J29684_1078587_pt1 | contig 72991 bp, 53 predicted proteins | sample BenlonsequencITS_FD_29684 | JGI IMG/M metagenome (IMG submission 29684)
GTGCAATGAAAGCACATCGAGATCACTTCACTCCGCTCGTGATGACGGATTATTTATTTTTGAAACAACCTCGACACATTCTTAGCTTTTGGTTGCTATTTGGCCACGAATGAACACTGATAAACACAGATAGGATGCTTATGAAATGGCAAATCTGTGTACATCCCTTTTATCCGTGGCTTACGCAACTTCCCGCTAAAACCCATTCTTGCGGATGGAGGAAAACCATCGTTTGAACGGTGTGAAATCTTCTTTCATAAGAACATGTCAGCATTCATCCCCCAGAAATAATGCATAATGACGCCCAACCGTGCATCAATGGCCAATTTCGATAAGTTCATTAGCAATAAAAATAGCCACAGACACACAGATCGTGAATGGTCAGCGGTGCCTTTTGGGCAACTTCCATCATTCATCTGTGAATCCGTGGCTTTACTATAGTTTGTTCAGCTCCTTACCCAGGCTTTTTACTGGTTATAACCAGGGTTTTGCTCAAGGTTCGGGTTAAGGGCGGTTTGCACGTGAGGAATCGGGAACAATTCTCGATTGGGATCATTGGTCGCCTCATGATCCCACCAGCTTCCCTGGGTAAATTCTCCAAAGCGGATCAAATCCGTCCTTCTTTTTCCTTCGAAGATAAATTCCCTTCCACGCTCTGCTAGCAGTTCATCCAAGGTCAGCGTAGCGGTGGTATACTGCTCATTCACCCAGTCGGCCGCTGTAAATGCCCGTTGTTTGCTGGCATTGATCAGGTCCACTGCTTCCTGCGTGGCCGTACCTCCATTCTGACGCATGATGGCTTCGGCTTTGTTAAAGTAAAGCTCTGTCAGCCGGTAGATGATATAGTCATTTTCCCAGTAATTCTCATCCTCTTTGGTACCGGACCGGTATTTGTTAAAGCGCGCCCCACTGTTTTCTTCTCCCTCGGTCATGCTGCCTTCACCAGTGGCACCTTCACTGTTTCTACGGATGGTATTTACATATGTAAGCGGCTGTCCGTCGTACTCTTCAGTCCCGAGTACTGGTTCATTGGTGCCGTATTTATACTGCGTGCCAAAAAGAAACCATTCCTGTTTTCTAAGGTCATTTTCAGCGTATGCGTCAAATGCCGAAGGAATCACCACAAAGGCATTCCAGCCACTGAAGGTCACGTCCCATACTTCGGACATGTTGCTGTAGCCCACATAAAAGCCTCCCCAGTTAAATTCAAAACCTCCTTTTCTACTGAAGGCAAACTGGAAAATATTCTCAGGAGACATATGATTGGTATTGTTAAAAGGCCCTAGGATATCGGGATCCAGCTCCATGGTGCCCGTCAGGCTTCCTCCTTCACCATCGATGACCTTATCACTGTATTCGATACACTTGTCATACATGGCCGTACCGGTCCACTTTTCGGCATTGAGGTAAAGCTCCGAAAGCATGGAATATCCAGCAGCCTTGGATACACGCCCTACCAACTCTTGGGACAGTGGCTGTAGCAATTCCACATTATCAAGCAGCTCCTGCTCCACAAAGGCGAATACTTCTTGTCTTGTCGCTGACGGTGGATTGATGGGTTCGCCCACCGTTGTCACGATCGGTACATTTCCCCACATGTCCATGATTTTCAGATAATGATAAGCCCGCATCACACGGACTTCTGCCAATAGGGATTGCTTTTCTTCTTCCGAAACGCCCGCCGCGGCAAAATCCACGCTTTCCAAATCAGACAAGGCAGAATTCACATAACCCAAACCTGCCCACATCAGCGACCATGCTGATCTTAACCGTGGTTCTTGTGAGGTCCAGGTATGATAATGTAACCTGATATGGTCACCGCCATCATATCCGTGTCTCCCCTTTTGCGGCCAAGCCACTTGATCCGCAGCCATCTCGCCATGATAATAATAACCGCTTTGCCCTGTCGGGGCTAACCAAGCTTGCATGTGGGTGAATGGCCGAAGCACCCCTTGCATGATTTCAACTTTATTGTTGTAAAAATTATCTTTTGATAATTCACTGTATATCGTTTCATCCAAGTCCATACAGGATACTGTTCCCAATATCGCTGCCGGTGCAAGGATTCCTGCTATTTTATTGATGTATTTTTTCATGATTTCCTCGCTTTAAAATCCAACTTTTAGACCCAGTGCAAATGATTTTGTTCTAGGATAGAACCCTCGGTTATCGATTCCGGTGTTCAAGCCAACATCCTGAAGTTCAGGGTCGATCCCAGAATAACCGGTAATGGTCAGAAGGTTTCGACCGGAAGCATACACACGCAGGTTTCTGAGGTATGGGCTGTTAAGGGTGAAATTATAGCCCAAGGTTACGTTGTCAAGCTTTACAAAGCTTCCCTTTTCCAAGTAATAATCGGAATACTGGGGATCATCGTCCAGCTCATCGTGCGTGGTGATAGCACTCTCCAGCAGGTTATTCGGCAACCATCTTTTATTGCCAAAATACAGGTCCTTGGTATTCAAAATATCAAATCCAAACTTGCCTCGGAAAAACAACGTCAGGTCAAAATTCTTATAGGTAAAGGTATTGTTCAATGAAGCCATGTACTTGGGAACACCATTACCGATAATGGTAAGGTCTTCGGTGGTCATGTCAGCTGTGCCTCCGACCGAACCGTCGGCTTTATAAAATTGCCACTTCCCGTCTTCCGTAAACCCTGCAAAGCGCTTACCATAGAAATTACCAATGGCTCCACCCTCTTCCACTCGTATGGCATTACCCAAGTTTCCGGGACTGGGCAGTCCGCCTTCCTCGATCCACGAAATGGTAAAGACGTCATTGGAAAGTGAATTCACCTTGTTCCGCTGGGTATTGGCCGTCAAGTCTGCCCGCCAGCTAAAGTCACTATTCTGAATCAATGTGGAAGTCAGGTAAATCTCTATCCCTCTGTTATTGATACTTCCCACATTGGTCAGTAGCGAGCTCCGCACAAATGGCGGTTGCTGGGCGGTATAATTGTAGAGCAAATCGACCGTCTCTCTATTGTAAAGATCCAAAGATCCCCCTAGCTTATTGTTAAAGAGCAAGAAATCAAATCCCAGGTTCCACTCTCTCTTTTTCTCCCAGCGAAGGTCTGGGTTAGGGTTTCGGGAAGCCCCATAGGTCTGATAGAAAATCCCCTCTTGCGGATAAACCCCTCCGGTAGAGAGCGTAACAATGGAATTATAGTTGCCTATCCCCTGGTTACCGGTAACGCCATAGCCAAGCCTTACTTTCAGGTTATTTACCGCTGTACTGTTAGCAAGGAAACTTTCTTTGGTCAGTTCCCAACCTACGGATACAGCTGGGAAATTCCCCCATTTGTGGTTCTCCCCAAAACGTGAAGAACCCTCTCTCCTGATCGTTGCCTGAAGGAAATACTTCTCGTCAAAGGCGTAACTTGCCCTAGCGAACAAGGCAATCAAGGTATTGTCTTCCTTGAAACTACCCATTCCCGGACGGGGAAGTTGAGTATTGTTAATGGCACTACCTGCGCCGAGATTCCAATCCAGAAATCCATCAGTGGTAAAGCCATTGTTGTTTACATTGAAGGTTTCTGTGGAAAAATACTGATAACTATAGCCTCCTACGACATCCAATGAATGAACGGAGTCGAATATCTTCTTATAGTTCAGCGTTGACTCAAAGGTATTGGACCAGTTAAGGTGGTTGAATTTTGACGCATAGCCCATTCCCTGATATTGGGAGGTCGGCCGGTTGGCAAAATCATTCATGGACTGGTAATACCGATCGTTGTAAGTGTTTCTCACATAAGCACCGAATGCAGATGCGGTTAGCCCTTCTATAATGTCCAAAGACAACCTGGCATCTCCAGAAAAGGTTTGTTGATTTCTTTCACTGATTCTATTGGCATACCGGGAAAGCGGATTATAGTTGTTATAGGCTTCAGTTTCTACAAAGGACCCATCCTCATTGAAAATAGGCGCCGTTGGGTTTCGCTGAATGGCTTGCTCAAAATCTCCAGAGCTACCGCCCAGCATGTTTGCCTTGTTGAAGTTAGTGGCAATATTTGCCGCCAAGGTCAACCGATCATTTAGTCCTGTTTGATTAAAATTGATCCTTCCACCAAATTGCCTACGACTGTTTTCCCTAGCGATTCCTTCTGCATCATTAAAATAGAAGGACGCACGGTAAGATGAGTTTTCGCCACCACCGGAAGCTGCAAAGTTATGGTATTGGCTCAGGTTCTGCTTATTCAGCAATCGTTCATAGAGATCAGTAGAGCTACCCAAATCATTGACTTCGTCCATCAATCCTTGATCAATTAGTTCTCTGAACTGATCTGCAGTAAGGAAATCTGGTTTCCTATCCACATATTCCCGTTGGAAATAGGTCGAATAATCGAACCGGGATTGCCCTGCCTTCCCTTTTTTGGTGGTAATTAGAATTACCCCTGCATTGCCCCGGGTACCGTAGATGGCTGCTGCGGACCCATCTTTCAGCACATCAAAAGAGGCAATATCATCCTGCTGAAGCAAATCCAAACTCCCGCCGGGAATTCCATCAATCACAATCAACGGACTGGTCGTACCCACTAAAGAGGTCAAGCCCCTCAACTGGATATCTGTGGATCCATTGGGGTTGTTTCCTTGGGGCCTGTTAATGTTCAGACCGGCCACTTTACCCTGGATAAGCTCCATTGGCGACCGCATACCGCCCTGTACAAAATCATCTTCCTCCACATTCGCCACTGCTGAGGTAATTTCCCGCTTTTTCTGGGACCCATAGCCGATCACCACAAATTCCTCCAGTGATTCGGTATTGGACGTCAGTTCCACATTCAGGGTCGATTGGCTACCCACCGGAACTTCCTGACTGGCCATCCCGATAAAGCTAAATACCAATACCGCCTCATCAGAGGCGACAGATATCTTGTAATTGCCATCGAGGTCGGTCACGGTACCATTGGTCGTTCCTTTTTCTAGGATGGAAACCCCGGGAAGAGGCTCCCCAGACTCGTCAGTCACGGTGCCGGTGACTTGCTTGGCGGTAGTTTGAAAAAACGACATGCTGGCTGACGTGCTGGACTCATCGGTTACAAAAAACGTTTCTTCCGCATGTGTGACGGAGCCTAAGGCTCCTGAAAATAGCATCATTAAAATGCCTCCTTTCACTTTACGAAAGCTCATGCCTGTGCCGCTAAGGCGACGAACAGCTGGTAACTTTTCTTTCATTTAACTTTGGGTTTTAGGTTATCAACTAACTATTAATCTTCTGCCTCCAAACTGTACATTTTCATGAAATGCACGGAAAGGACTAAGCAAAATCTACTTTAAAGCTAAACCCTTTTAGTATAAAAGCAAAGTCGATTTAGTAGTACGTATTTCTACTAATTTTTTGGGTGAGAAAATCGCTGCACGAATACGGACAAAAAAAGGCCATTGACAATCTCAAAAAAACTGTTTGCACAATTAGTCCAAAAATCCTATTTTTTCATTTATTAATTTCAAATCCATCAACATAGATTATTTCTATCAAATCAACGACTTCATTAAAAAAACCATTAAAAGCCCTTTAAATAGTTGAAAACAACAAAAAATCGTTTAAAACAAAGCGTAAAGGATCTTACTATTTTATTCAAAAAAAAATTAAAAAAACATTTTTCTAAGTAGTAAAAAGTAGTCTTGCTAACAACTTCAGCAATAAGTGTTAATTCAACAATTTTTAATCAAAATAAACCAAATTACACTCCGAAAAGTCATATCAGAAAACCGTACGCAAATCAATCGTTTAATAATATTCAACCTCATCAGGCAAAAAATCAGACTACCTTATATCCTATAATCATAAAAAGCACACGCTTTACCTGAAAACAGCTAGAGCAAATTCATCACTGAAACCCCACCCTTTCTACCTCTAAGAAGTCAGCTTTTGGGTAGATTCTCTTTCTTTAAGGGATGCCTGTAAGACGATTTGATGGGATGTTCTTTCTTCTTGAGGGGTATTGATCAATTTCAGCATAGATTGGATCAGGCCCCGTGCAATTTCTTCCTTGGGTTGGACGATACTGGATACTGAGGGAGTATTGAACTTGAAAAACTCATTATCATCAAATGCAATCACGGCCAAATCTGCAGGAATTTTCTTTCCTAGCTGTTTGATCACCTGCATTCCCTTCATGGCCAAGTAATTGGTAGCAAAGAACACGGCCTCTAAATCACCGTTGGATTCGAAAAACGCCGTCATGGCATCCTCTGTTTCCTGAGAAGAATAAGTATCATAAGGGATTTCCAAAATCTTGGGATCGATGGCTTCTTTTTTGCACATCTGTACGTAAGCCTCCCTCCTCTCATGCATCTGCGATTGGTCGGAGTCAATGGTTACAAAACCGATTTTTTTCAATCCATCTTTCAAGAACAAATCCAGTCCTTGCTTTGCTCCTTGGTAATTATCGATCACCACATAGCTGCAATCTACCTCCGGAAGGTATCGGTCAAAAAGGATCAACGGATTCCGGTCCCTAGACAATTCGGACAAAAATCCAGCATCCATTCCCACAGGTGGGGTAAGGATATAGCCATCCACTTGCAAATCCCTAAACATACTGATCAAGCCCATGGTTTTGGCCGGGTCATTATTGGTGCTGGAATAAATGATCTTATAGCCATCCTTAAAGGCTTGGTCTTCGATCATCTTGGCAATAGTCGCAAAAAATGGATTCGAAATATCCTCTACCATAAACACAATGATATTAGACTTTCCTGTTCGTAGACTTTTGGCCAGCTGACTGGGCTGGTAACCAATTTTCTTCACATAAGCCTGAACCTTATCGATCAGCTTTTGGCTAATCCTATTTTCTTCTGCCTTGCCATTCAACACAAATGAAACGGTGGTTACTGAAATATTTAGCTCCTTGGCAATGGCTTTTATGGAATGTTTCTTTTTTTGCATTCTTAGTGGTTATACGAAAACGATCTCCCTACTTCTAGGGATCATAAAGTTGGGGAACCGTCAAATATAATGGATTCTTGTGTTTTTTTCGTGATCAACTGCCCTTGAGTTGTGCGAAAATGGTTAATTGGGACACTTCGGATAAAGGTAGTTGAATATAAGGTATTCAGAAGTTTGATAAAAATTTTTACAAAGATTTCATCCACTAAAATAAGGTTGCCCTTAAAGAAGGACAACCTTACTTACTTATCTAAATTTAAGGTAATGTATCCCGTTAGTTTCCTTGATCCCACCAAACGGTCGTTGTCCATGTGTCACCGCCCATGTTGGAAATGGCATCATTTAGGCTTTGGGGATTCGTGGTTCCTTCAGAAGAAGGATAAATTTGCCTGCGCGGTATCTCGCCATTGGAGAAGTTTCCGGTATAATTCACAGGTGTAAGCATCGGGTAGCCCGAACGCTTCCAGTTGTTCCACGCCTCCACAAAATTGGCAAACAGCCCCGTAGTGGCCCAAATTTGCTCATTGATCATTTCCATGGCACTTGCTGTCGAACTCATATCCAAGGCATTGGCCTGCACATAAGCATTGGCCTCAGCACTGGAGACCATTCCTCCACCAAATTTCCCAATGGAGGTCATCGCTCCCAATACCCCAGCTTCATAATGCTCTGCGGCAGTTCCAGGCACATTATAGCCCCTTACGGCTGCTTCAGCCAGTAACAACTGCACCTCCGCATAAGTCAGGAAGAAAATCGGTGCGTCCCTATCCCGGTAGATGGCGGTAGGCCGGGAATAGTTCCCAATGGGAGCCACATCGTCTCCTTCACCTGTTCCCCCTGGATAGTTTGGCTCATTTTTTATATCGGTAGCTTGACCTTTAAGGTCATAACCATTGGGCATGCCGATTTGCACAGCCGGATCATTGTTACCGACCACATTGCCGTTCCTATTGGCCGCAAGGCCAGCTGGGGGAACTTCAGCAATGACCGGCAAACGTGGATCATCCATCATTTTCAAGTAATCAATCATCTCTTTAGACCACCGTACTTCATAAATATCATCCTGTACATTAAGGGCATTCGCACTGGAATTGGAATAGCCGTTATTCTGATCCGAATACATCAAGGCGTCGTCCGCAGCAGAAGCAAAAACTCCACCGGCGACCGCCTTTTCGACGTAACTTTGGGCGGACGCAGGGTCTACAGTCACCATTCTCATGGCCATTTTCAGCATCAAGGAATAACCAAACTTCTTCCATTTGGCAATATCGCCTCCATAGATCACGTCATTGGTAATCTCATCACTCCCTGTGCCCAAGGTGTTGATGGCATTTTCCAGGTCTGCCAACATCGTCATGTACAGGGCCGACTGCTGGTCATACTTCGGCTGGGTAACCCCTTCTTGTCCCTGCAGGGCTTCGGTATAGGGGATATCGCCATAGATATCCGTCACAAAAGACAAGGTCAACACCTTCATGATGTCCCCAACGGCATTGAGGTTGGTCATTCCCTTGTCCATGGCCAATTGCTGCATCTGATTGATCCTGGAAGAGGCTTCGTACCCTAAGTTCCACACACCTTGGATGTAATTATTGGTACTCCCCGAGATGACATACTTGTCTGCATTGGAGTAATAATTGGCTCCTCCTGTGGACGTAGAGGCCAACACCTGTACCCACATACTCTGAAACAGAATCGAACCGGTGTATCCCGTTACCATGTTTCCATAATTGTAGGACACGGTCGGCAAAATCAGGTTGGGATCAAAGAGGTCGCCGTCCGCCTGATTAGGATCGGTATTGATCTCTTCAAAATCTCCATCACAGCCGGTGAAAGCCACTAACAACCCTACCAGCATTAAACTTATATATCTTTTCATGATCAATTCAATTTAAATTTAAGGTTAAATCCGTATGACCGGGTGCTTGGCAAACTGGTCCCTTCGATACCTGTATAGTTGATATTGGAACCAAAGGAAGCTTCAGGGTCGATGTTTTCAGCATGACGCATCAAAATGGCCAAGTTTCTGGCTACCAATGACACGTTAAGCCCTTTGACAACAGGCGTATTGGCAAACCACTTGGCAGGCAACGCATACCCAAGGGTCAGTTGCCTTAGCTTGATAAAGTCACCATCCACTACACTGGTACTGGTGACGTTTTGGGCCAGGGACTTGTAATAGTCCTCTGCGGATGCCGTTTCTCCATTGGTGGAAATACCACCTTCTCTTCCCACCAAGGTGTTTTTATGCAAGCCCCTCCAGGTGGAATAATATTCCGTCGCGGACAGCACCTTATTACCAAAGCTATAATCGATCAAGAATGAAAACGAGATCCCGTTATAGTTGAAGGTGTTGTTCCATCCACCATAGAAAGTGGGCAGGACAGATCCCCAATTTTTGAGTTCTCCTCTTACTGGCAAGCCAGAATCATCCACCATGATGCTGCCATCTTCATTATAGGCATAATCATAGGCCCTGATCTGCGGCCCGGATTCTCCCACGACGAAAGCCGTCACAGCATTGCCTAGTGTAGCCCTGTTTTGCCCCAAGGTAATAGGGTTATTGTCCGGTCCTGTACTGAGCACCTCATTTTTTACACTGGTCATGTTAACGGAGGTGTTCCAGGAGAACTTGGTGGTCTGGACAGGCACACCTGACACCAACACTTCCAATCCTTTGTTGGACACAGACCCCGTCGCTACCACGCCACTGTTAAATCCAGAGGTAATGCTGTAAGTGGCATTCATGATCTCGTCATGGGTAGTCTTGGTAAAGTAGGCAATGTCAAAGCTCAACCTGTTTTTAAAGAAGCTCAAGTCCAACCCGAGTTCTACCTCATCCGTGGTAAACGGTTTCAAATCTTTGTTTGGTAAAGAAAGCGGTGCTGATCCGGCAGGAACACCATTAAAGGCGTTGGCAGAGCTGTAGTAAAACTGCGTCTGGTACGGCTGGGTAGGTTCTCCACTCGTCACCGCATAGGATGCCCTGAATTTCCCAAAGTCCATGGCATCGATATTCAGCAGTCGATCAAAGACAAACGCCAGGGTTACCGATGGCGAAAAGATACTGTTATTCTCTGGATTCAATGTACTGTAAACATCATATCGACCAGTAGTGGTCAAGGTCAGAAAATCCTTGTACCCAAAGCCTAGGGAATAGTAAGCCGAATGCACCTCCCGCTCTTGGTAGGACAGCGTATTATTGTTCCTGTTGAATATTTCGGTATTATAAGGAGAATACAGGTAAGGCAATACAAATCGGCTACCACTCAAACCAATGGATTCGAATTTATTCTTACGCATGTTTACCCCTGCGAGGGCATCCATTTCTATGTCCTCCGTCAAATCTACAACAGCCCCGAAAATACCGTCAATATTAAGTTCAGACCGGGTCGACTGGCCACGATTGTTCAGTGCACCTTGTAAATCTGCTGTATAAGCAAGTCCGTAAGGTTCCACGGTATTCACTTTGTCATTGGAAACGTCATTTCCCACACGGACCATCGCATAAATATCAGGAGTAAAGCTGTATTTGGCCGATAAGGCCGAAATGGTACGGTTTCTTTCCAAGTCGTTGATCCCTTTTTCGGTAATGAAGTAAGGATTGGTCACATAAATATCATCACTGAAGACCGTCTCCGCTCCCGTTTCAGGATTATATCCCGGAGCGAAGATATTATGGTCAATATTTGGGGCCAAGAACAGGAAGTTATTGGGGTTTCTGGGGCCATCACTCAGGTAGGGAATATTCGTCGATAGCTGATTGACATAATTGACCATAGCGGTAACATTCAACTTATCGGTAATATTTTGATCTACATTCAGGTTAATGGTCTTTCGATCCATTCCACTATTAGGGACTATGGAATTGGCATCGAGGTTAGAGAAGGACAGCCTGAACGACCCGTCGTCACCCAAACCTTTTGATACCGAAACGGTATTGGTGAAATTCGTCCCTGTCCTGTAAAAATCAATATAATTTTCACTGGCGGGAGCATAAGGATAATTGTTTCCATCAAAACCAATCACTTGACTGCCATCCATCATGGCTCCCCATGCCAATCTCCCTGTAGTCTGTGCATCAGCGGCGGTGGTAGGCTTTAACCCGCCAGTTCCTTGACCATAAACGTTTTGGAAGTCTGTAAAGTCTACCGCTTGCTCTGCCATAAAGTTCATGGTATAATCCAAGGACCAGTCTCCTCCCTTTTTACCGGCTTTTGTGGTAATGAGAATCACGCCATTAGAAGCCCTTGAGCCATATAATGCCGAAGCGGCCTGTCCTTTAAGCACCGTCATGGATTCAATATCATCAGGGCTGAGGTTACCGATGCCGTCACCGTTATCACTACCGCCCCATTGTCCGGCCGATCCACGTTGGGTATTATCCATTGGGATTCCGTTTATAACGTATAAAGGAGAACCTGTACCACTGATACTGGGCAATCCTCGAAGGGTAATCTTCGAAGTACCTCCCGGCCCACTGCTTGTCCCCTTTACGACCAAACCAGCCACACGGCCGGCCAAGGAATTGGCCACGTTCGTTTCCCGCGCCTGATCCAAGGCCTCGCTACCTACTTCTGTCACAGAATAGCCTAGCTTCTCCTTTTCCTTGCTGATGCCCAGGGCGGTTACGACCACTTCGCCCAATTCTTCCGTATCCTGGGACAAAGCCACATCGATCGTGCTTTTGCCTTGAACAGGCATTTCTTGGGAAGTATACCCGATAAAGGAAAATACCAATGTGGCATTCTCTGGAACATTATTCAGCGTGTAATTACCATCTAAGTCCGTGGAAGTCCCTGTCGTAGTGCCCTTTCGAAAGACATTCACGCCAGGTATTGGCTCTCCACTATCTGCATCTGTGACCGTACCTGTAATGGTCTTGGCCGGAGATGAACTCGAAGGTGATGGGGTCTGGGCCATTGACATATAGTGCCCTCCCATCATTACCATGATCATCATGGTCAGTAGAATTTTTCTCATTTGAATATAGGGTTTTAGGTTAAAATGATTAAGCAAAAAGGTCTTCATCAGACCAAGTTAAAATACCCTGGGTATTTTTCCGGTCGCAAACAGGGCAGTTATATTGGGTTATTTTCTTTCTTTGGCACGCCCGCTTCATTTTAGGATGATCGGACTATTAAACATTTAAAAAGGGTGATTTGTTATTTTTACGGTTTTTTTACTTGTTTTAATAAATATAGACAATTGGCAATAAAGACAAAACTGTTAATTGTTTTTTTATCTTACAACAGTTTAAAAAACTATTAATTACTAAATCACAGGTATAATCACTTCTATTTTTCACAAAAATCACATACTTATATTAAATTTTACAGTTATCCCTCCTTAATTAATCAATACTTTTCTATGAACACGATTGTGTTTTGTCAAGACAAAAAAATAACAAGTATTTAAAGCCTAATAAATCATTTTAGCCCTTTATGAATAATTCTACCCTTTTCAAATTGGAACGGTTTTAGCTTTAGACTATTTGAACGCAGCAACAGCTCGTTTAACCAAACCAACCTATTATTTAACTCTTAATCCCATTAGTTATGAATAAAATAAGAAACATAAAATGGATCGGCATAACGCTGATAACGTGTTTGGTTTTTGTAATGAATACCAAAAAGACACAAGCAGAAACACCGATGGGAGTATCGTTTCAGGTTTTCTATGACGAATTATCTCCTTATGGTGATTGGATAAATGACCCCAGACACGGTTATATATGGTTACCGTATGTAGACAGGGATTTCCATCCCTACGGGTCTAATGGGCATTGGGCCATGACCGAATACGGAAACACGTGGGTATCGTATTACGATTGGGGATGGGCTCCGTTCCACTACGGCAGATGGCTGTATGATGATTATTACGGCTGGGCATGGGTACCTGGATATGAATGGGGACCTGCATGGGTCAACTGGAGAACGGGCGGAGGATATTACGGCTGGGCTCCTTTAGGACCAGGAGTATCCATCAATGTCTCCATCAATTTACCAAGCTTTCACTGGGTATTCGTTCCAAGGACCCGATTTATGAACCGACACGTTTATCGATATTATGCCCCTAGGCGAAATATTGTAAACATTTATCATAATACCACCATTATTAACAATACCGTTGTATATAATAATAATCGGTATGTGGGCGGACCTCATAGACGTGATATCGAACGGTATAGCAGACGATCAGTCGATGTCTATAGGATAAACTATTCCAGAAATGCTGGCCGTGCGTCCTTATCAAGGTCAAGAAACACCCTAAATGTATACAGGCCTGATTTAAGGACGGCCAGAAATGACAGGGGCGTCACGGGTAAACCCCAAAGAGTCACTTCCCGTGAACAAGCAAGGACGAGTCGCGCTAACACGACCAGGTATAATTCCAATGCCAGGTCCCGTTCAAACAGTGCGTCCCCTTCCAGAGGACAGCGAAGTGGATCGAATGAAAGAGCAGTTTCTCCATCTAGGCGTTCCACAAATTCGACCTATGACAATAGAAGTACCCCTTCCAGGAGGGAGCAAAATAATGCTAGGAGTTCCACAAGAACTGGAAATACTTCTCGTGAAATGGCTAAGCCCACGAAAAGCAATAGTAAGTCTTATGGAAGATCATCCTCTGCCAGCAAGCGATATGAATCGCGTTCTAACAAAGGATCCAGTGCCCAAAGCAGATCGGCCAGGCCTACGAACAACAGGGAATCCATGCGCAAATCCACTGGTTCCAGGAGCCAATCTTCTAGGCCTACAGCAACACCTTCCAAAAGCCGAAGCGGTTCGGCTGTCAGTAGAAGTAGCTCAGGCAGCTCTTCTAGGGTGAGTAGGTCATCAGGTTCATCTTCTAGCAGCAGAAGCAGGTCTGGAAGCTCCTCCCGTGGGGGGAATAGCAGATCAAGAGGTAATAATGAATAATATTATTGAAATAGATTTTAATGTTAGGTGATAGATTACTGAAAAGCACGACCGGAGGTCTGGTTGTGCTTTTTTTCTTTCTAAATGGTAAACATGATGCCTCAAAAGTCAATCTACCCACACTAACTCGCAGACTTTGAGCTAATTACATATAGAAACGTAAAAAACCTGATATAAGTAAGCAGGAAAGGGCTTTTACTTCCATGTTAAATTTTACTAAAAAACCCTCTAAAATGGACAAATAAGCCGAATAAAACGATTAAATTAAATGCTAAATGTCGTGAAAGGGCTATTGAAAACTAAATAAACTCCCTATATTCACGTTTTTAATGACATAAACTTAAATAATTTAACACTATGAGCAGATTCACAGAAGTAAAAGAACTAGTTGATTCATTGGAAGACGATTTCGCCAAATTCTACGAAAAAGGTAACAAAGCTGCTGGCACAAGAGTTAGAAACGGCATGCAAGCGATCAAAACCCTTGCTCAAGATATCAGAAAAGAAGTAACTGATATCAAGAATTCAGGAAAATAATCTTCTTGCTATTTTTAATAGCATGAATCAAATAAAAACAGCCGCTGATAAAATCAGCGGCTGTTTTTTTGTAAGAATACACTATTGACGGTAGTCATGTATACTTCTTCTTGATCACTCAATCCCAAGTAAATTAAAGTGCGTATTCTCTATTCATCACGGTAATTTCATAAAAGGGGGAATTCCCATCAATCATAATTCCTTTATTTCTATATTCCGGAACTTCACTACAGAGCCATGACCAAGGAAGCCAATATGCCCTTTGTCACGAGTTAATCCAGGATGTTCTTTTCCGTCCAAAGTTCCTCCTGCACTCGCCTTGGCGATATTCCCTTTGAGGATCGTATGCCCATTTAAGATCACCTTTATTTTCTTTCCTTTAATGGTCACTTCTTCACTGTTCCATTTTCCGACAGGATTCAGAAAGCCTCTTTTGGCTGGAATCACGCCATATACCGAACCGTGATACTGGTATTCATGCAAGTCAGCATATTTCTCTGCACTATTGTCCAAAATCTGCAGTTCCATTCCCGCATATGCTGCATCCCCTTCTAAGGGAGCCCTAATGCCTAATCCATTGTTGGCTCCTGGAGTCAATAAAAACTCAAACTTTAAATGGAAGTCACTGTACTCCTTTTCTGTATATAAATTTCCACCACCTCCATTTTCCGGATTAATAACTAAGAGGCCCTCTTCTACTGAGTAGGCCTTTTTATTCCCCACCCAACCGTCTAAGTCTTTTCCATTGAAAAGGCTTACAAAGGCCTTTTTAGGTGTAAAACTGATCAATACAAAGCACAAACAGCAGGTCAATACCGCTAGGAAAGGTGGTTTGTTAAAATCTAAATAATCACGCATCTTTTGTTTTTTAAAATAAACATTCTGAATCATATATAGTTAGCAAGAAAATTCAATCTATCCCAATCAATATGAGCATAAGGCGATCTCCCTTACTAGTTTATCTGTTGATTTCACCTTTTCTGTAAACAATGATACTCCATGTTGTGGAGTATCATTAAAATCACGATCCACAGCAGTGGATCGTGATACCTGTTTTTGATTTTGAAAGCCCTATCAACTTTCAAAAGACAAGGTAAAGGGGCTAACTATTCTAACGTAGGGTCAAACGTCCCTCCCCAACCTTCATTTTGCTCTAAATTTGGATTGCGATCTAAAACAGCTTTTTGAATTGGGAAGAAGTAGTATGTTTCCGGTACCACACTGACCTTCACACCGGAACGTGGCACCTGTAAAATGGAGTATTTAAAATCCTCTTCCGTCAACTCATAGGCACTTGCCAATGAACGTGCTTCAACCAGTGGCATTTCTGAACCATCCTCATCAATAGCAATGGATTCCACTCCGTGCTTGGTAGTACCATCCAATCTATCCAGCATCCTAAGTCTTCTCAAATCCCAAAAACGATGTCCTTCAAAACAAAATTCAATATTCCTCTCGGCCAATATGGCTTCTCGAATTTGCTCTCTGGACCCTACCTGAATCCCAAAGTTCCCGTCATTTCCCGGAGTTATGCCAGCTCTTTCCCGGATTTGACGAAGTATTTCAAGGGCGGTCGTCATATCGCCCATCTCATTGGCTGCTTCTGCATAATTCAGCATTACTTCTGCAAAACGCATCAGGACATAATCAAGGTCATACTGTTGCACTTCAGCTTGGGTGAGATTTAGCAAACTGTTTTTTAGGATAAAAAAGCCAGTATAACGATCCAAATTGGTAGAATTTGTCTGTGCGGCAGGATTGATCCCAAAATCATCTAGCTCATGGGCAATACCCAATGCAGTATATTGGCGTTTTCCTGCCTTACCGGAGACTTCATAGGTCTTCCCTGCCCACACGATGGATTTATCAAACCTCGGATCTCGGTTTTTCCAATAGTTTTGCAAAAAATCGGCTTCAGACATGTAGTAGGCTCCTGTGGGGTCAGAATACAATTTCCCATCCTTCATGGGAAATTCCTTGATAAATTCCCAAGTAGGGCATGCCGAAGCCGGCCCTCTACTCTCCGAACCTGGACGAACACCATGTTCCCAAACGGCAGTTTTATTTGGATAGCTGTTAATCACTGAAAAAACCACCTCACTGTTCCTTTCCTCTAACGCTACGTTGGAATAATCCGCTACCAAAGCGTATCCTTGTTCCAACAATGTTTCATAGGCCAATTTATTGGCTTCAAAAGCCTCTTGCCAATGAGAATTATCCCAAGGGTTGGAAGGGTTAAATTGAGGCGAAGCTTTATACAGCAACACTTTTCCCTTAAAAGCCAACGCAAAATTTCCATCAATTTTCCCATAATCGGAACTGGAAGATTCAATATGGGTTGGCAGCAAATCTATTGCCTGGTCCAAATCTTCAATTAAGAAATCAAAACACTCCGCTGTGGTATTTCTAGCAACATATAAATCATCCTCGTAGCGATCCTGAGGGACCTTAATATAAGGAACCCCGCCATGATACATGACCATTTCAAAATAGGCATAAGCGCGCATAAACAGCGCTTGTCCCAGCACCTCGTCTTTAACTTCTTGTGATAAAGTACCTGTTTGAACATCTTGGATAGCCTGATTGATCAACCTGATTTGGTTATAATTCCAGCTTTTAAAATTGTCATTTGAAATCGTTATTTGGTCTTCATACCAAACGATCCCCGCTATTTGCTGACTAGTCCTGTCTGCACCAGTACTCCAATTGCCAAACATACTGTATAAATTTGCCAAGTATGCATTGGCCAGCCTTTCGTCATTCCATACTTGCTCAGGATCGTAGTTGTCGATGTTTTCTATATCTAGCACATCAGAACAACTCGTCATCCAGACCAGGATCGTCAGAGTATATATGATCTTTTTCATCGTATTGTTCATTAAAATTTAACATTTAAACCAACCGTCAGAGACTTCATAAGTGGAAAAGAATCGTAGTTCTTCTGCTCTGGATCATGAAATTCCTTCATATCGGAAATGGAAAACAGGTTGGTTCCATTGAAAAACACTTGGGCATTTGCCACGTTTATGGAGGACACCCAAGATTGGGGCAGGTTATAAGCTACATTCAGGTTTTTTAACCTCAGATAAGCGCCATTTCTAATCCAAAAAGAAGTCGAACCAGTGCCGGACTCATACCAGTTATACCCTATGGGGCGAGGATATTTGGCATTTGGATTCTCCGGTGTCCATACATCATCTGCCCATAGCGGGTAATAAGGCCGGATTGTTCCACCATGCTGCCTCATTCCTGCTCCTTCCTGGTTACTGATAATCCTGTCATACACGCCAACTCCTTGGAAATGGGCATTGACAGTAAAATTGTTCCAGTTTACATTGAACCCAAAACCGTAATTGAGCCGCGGTGCAGCATTATTTGATAACAATTGAAAATCATTACCGTCAATTTTACCATCAGGCCCTGGTGAGTAACCATCCCCTCGAATATCTTCAAAATAAAGCCCTCCAAGGTAAGGATCACGTCCATATTGCTTAAAACCAGCCTCCATGAGTTCATCTAGCTGCTCCTGCGTCCTGATAATGCCCAAAGCTCTTAAACCAAAAATGCGATTGGCCGGCTGGCCGATCTGACTTTCCGATGCCCGGTTGCCACCCTCAAGGTAAATCGGGTTTTGATCTAAAACATCCCATTGGTCTTTGGCATAACCCAAGTTACCATAGATGGAATAATCCAACTTACCTCCTGCTGCCATATCCCGCCACATTAAGGATAGTTCACCACCTCTCCAGGAACGAGCTGCATAATTTTCCGGAGCCAACGATTGGCCATAATTATCAGGAAGTGTTACCAACCTAGACCCTAGGATATCTTCTTCCTTTTTATAAAAAACATCTATCGACCCTGAAAGCCTTGTGTCGATCATTTCGAAATCCACTCCTATGTTGTAGGTAGTGGAAGTGGCCCAGGTCAAATTAGGATTGGGAGTATCCCCAGGTGCAATCCCTCTGTAAAGATCATTGCCGAAAATATAAGTGCCGCTATTTCCATAGGTCCTTATGTATGAAAACGGTGTGATTTTATTGCCATTGACATCTAGGTCATTTCCCGTGGTTCCTACAGAAGCGCGTAATTTCAAATCACTCAACCAGTTTGAGGCATTGGACATAAAAGGCTCATCAATGATCCTCCAGGCGGCTGAAACAGATGGGAAAAATCCCCAGCGTTTGTCTTTTGGAAATAAAGTATTACCATCATATCGGAAAGAAAACTCAGCAATATACCTTTCTGCAAAATTATAATTCACTCTACCGATCAGGGATCTCCTCGCTCCCACTTCCTCATAGCCATTACCATAGCGCATCTGGGCATCAGTAGAATACACAAAATCCTGATCATAGTCCGTTACGGGGTCTTCTGCCTTGGCAAATGCCCCATATAAGCCATTTTCTGCTTGTTCATAAACCGCCATCGCATCGATTCCATGTTTTCCAAAGACCTTCGAATAGTTCAAAAACCAATCAAATTGATAACTCCAAGCGGTATTGATATCATAGCTCAAAAACTCCTGGTTTTGGCTAAATGTAAATACATTGGTATTATTTGGATCGGGTGGAGCTGGTAAGAATCGATTCCCATCTGGATCGGCCTGGTTAAAGACATAATTGGTCTGAAAAGTCAGGAATTTCTTCCTCATGAAATCTTGGGCCAGGTAATTCCCCACGACCTTTGTGGTCAGTCCAGGCACCAAATCCCCCAAGTCGACATCCAAAGTGAGAATATTGTTCAATTGTCGTTTACGGGTCTTGATGTACCTATCCCCTACTATCTGATCAATAACACTCCATGCCAACCAACTCCCCATAGGAGTCTGGACAGGGTAATCGGTCACATAATTCGCTGGAGTTCCATCTTCCTCCAAGTAATAAGGATAAACCTTAGGCCAGTTAAACGTCACTCGGTATAAATCCGAAACATCATAATCATCATCTCCTGAAAAAGGCCAGTAAAACCGATCATGGTTTTGCTGGGTAGCAGCTATATTTACCCCAAGCTTGATTCGGTCCGAAATTTGGGCAGTGACGTTGGTTCGTAAGTTAAATTTTCCATGTTCGAGGCTTTTATACGATCCTTCCTCTCCTCTGTAACTCAACAGGGAATAATAGGTCAATTTATCACTTCCCCCTGTTACACTCAGGGAATAATTCTGACTCCAAGGATTCTGCCAAATAAAGTCGTTCACATTATAGCTTCTATCGCTGAAATAGGCAAATTCCTCTTCTCCATTGGGAGGAGCAGTTCCCCTATATTCTGCTACCCTATTCTGATAAATAAGCTCATCAGTTGCCGTGGTCTTATCCGATAGCAGCTCCATTGTGGGCGAAAAAAAAGCATAAGAAGTTTGGAAATTAAACATGGGTTTTTGCTTCGATCCGCTCTTGGTAGTCACCAAAACTACTCCATTTCCTGCACGGGACCCGTAAATAGATGCAGTAGCAGCATCCTTCAAAAAACTAATTTGATCCACCTCTTGGGCTTCCAATGCATCAAAAGCCGTCTTATCACGCACGATGCCGTCAATCACGTATAATGGATCGCCAAAACTCCCCCTGATCCTGATAGAGGAGGTAGAGCCTGAAAGCCCAGAAGTACCGGTCACATTTACCCCTGGAGCCCTACCGGCCAAAGTATTGGATAGGTTATTGGTGGGAATCTGAGTAAGGTTATCTGTTTCTACAGCAGTAATCGCTCCTGTTATATTTACCTTTTTCTGCTTTCCATATCCGACAACCACAAATTCCTCTAGGGCTTTGGTATCCTCCGCCATAGTGACATCTATTACACTTTTATCTCCTACGGGTATGATTTGAGTGGCATAACCAATAAACGAGAATATCAGTGCCCCTTCCTCTGGCACCATGATCGTATAATTTCCATCAATGTCTGTTACCGTACCTTTCGTGGTTCCCTGCACCGTAACGGTCACCCCTGGGATAGGCATCCCATTTTCATCGAGGATGGTGCCAGTGACCTTTACATCTGCCACATACGTTTCTTCCAATTCAGTAGGATGAACATGCCCTTTTTTCCCTACATAAATAACATTATTGATTCTTTTGAATTTTAGGTCAGCATCCATGGATAACTGCCTCAACACATTTCCTATGGACACATCTGCACTGGACGCTTCATTGGTGAAAGATTGCCTTCTTACATCTCCTCTTTTATAACTAAACCTAAAATCGGTTTCCTTTTCGATGGCTTTAAATATTTCCTCCACCGACATTTCATCTTCATTAAGGGACACATACACCTCTTCCAGACTTGTTTGTCCACTCGTCTCCCCAGCCAATAAACTGCTGAAGAACAAGCACTGAATGATCATACCGAAAAAGGCGTACTTTCCCACGGTTACAATTTTTTTTAGTAACTTTGTTTTCATACTTAAGTTGTTTATGGATAATTAATTGTCTGTTAAACAATTCGGATCATTGGGCATGCTGGACGACCAAATACAGCTATGCTCAGTGATCTTTTTTGTTTTTGATTATATTCTATTTTTGTTCATAGGCATTCTTTTTTCTTTTGGATTAATAAATAAGTATCTTTTCTTTTTCTATCCGATAGTTGAACTGGAATGTAAAACTCAGTCCTTCCAGCACGTGATCTAATGACTCATGCTCAAACCTTCCTGTAAAATCCTTACTGCTGGAAAAGCCCTTTCGTATATCAAACCTCACTCCATACCACTTTGTCAGTACGGCAATAACTTCTTGAAAACTGGCAGCCTTAAAACTGATAATATTGTCTTTCCAGGCAAACATTTCATCATATTCGACCCTGGACTTTGTCATACTACCGTCCACATACGAATAACTGACGGCTTCCATAGGTAGCAACGTAAACTGAAGTTTCCGCTCACTATTTTCGTCCATGACATTATTGGTAACTTTTACCTTACCCGTCAAAACGCCCACCTTGGTCTCTCCTAAATGGCCAGATTCCTTTACGACAAAGGAGGTCCCTAAGACTCGCGTAGTAGTATTTGGAGTTTTCACGATAAATGGCCGCTGTTCGTCCCTTTCAACATCAAAGAAAGCTTCTCCTTCCAAATAAACTTCCCTGACCTGATCATCAAAGTGACGGGGAAAGATCAGCTTACTTCCAGCATTCAAGTATACATGACTGCCATCTACCAACGTCAATTGTAATTTTTGCCCAATCGAGGTGGATTTTGTGATCATCTCTATTTTCTGTACAGGCATGGAATGCTCACTCTTATCCATCTTAGCTCCCCAAAACGCCAAACATCCCACCAACACCATCACTGCAGCAATGGCATACCATTTTTTGTATCCTCTTCTTTTTCGTTGAAACTCCCAGTCCTTTCTGTCGTCTCGAAAAGCCGGGTTTGAACGCTCTTTTACTTTTATTTTTTCTTTTATTTTTGAAAACAAAGCTTCACTATCCAAAGCCCCTTGCCCACCCATGTTCTCATCATACTTCTCAAATTCCTTCTCGAGTTGACACTTTCCAGAGGCTGAATTAATCCATACCAATATCTCATGCACTTCCTCAGAAGTACACTTTCCCTCAAAAAATTTCCTTATAAGCAATGGACTCATTTCTACCGATGTTTATTTATTAATACGCTTCACCATTCTAATCCCCCTAATACTTCCTTTATTTTTTATTAAATAATTTTTCAGTTATAAAATATTTTAAAACAAAACAATTGATTTTTACTTATTTTATTATAAAAATCACTTTCATTTTTTTATATTACAACACACTTCATCCCCCTTCCTTTCATTTTATTAAAAACAGTGTTACTTAAATGCATACCGATCTTTCTGAAATAGCGTTTAGAATCAAACAAAGTGATAAAAGTGCTTTTCACGAGTTTTATCAATTATTCCATAAAAGGATCTACTTTTTCTGTATCCACTATGGCTTAAAATCGTCTGATGCTGAAGAAATAACACAGGACGTCTTCGTTAAATTCTGGTGCTCGAGAAAAAATATAGACCCAGAAAAATGTATAAAAGCCTATCTTTTTATGATTTCCAAAAACACGATCCTTGATATGCTCAGAAAAAGCATCCGATCCAAAGCCAACAAGACCTATCAAATGAACCTAATTCTCCCTGTAAATAATACGGAGAACACCCTTGAATACAATGAACTCATGGGAATTGTAGAAAAAACGCTTACAGCCTTACCCGAAAGGAGAAGACAGGTTTTCGAAATGTCTCGATTACAGGGAATGTCTCATAAAGAAATCGCTAGTAATTTGAATATTTCTACTAAAACGGTTGAAAACCATCTTACATTAGCTCTTCAAAACTTCAGACAAGTATTTCAGGATGCCAAAATCATGTCTACATCACTATTGGCCTTTTTTCTCACTTGACATCGCTAACGCACAGCTTCATCACCACTTTTTACTATTACTCCCTTACCCCTACCTTTGCTAATTTTTTGCCGCTAATATGAACCGAAAACAAACCATTTACCGGGCATTTCACGTACTATAAAATGTACGAACAAAAAATAAAGCATAGTAACCCTATCCCCATTCGATTATGAAAAGCCTTATGCTGACCCTGGCATGCCTACTGCTGCTCTTCACCCCCCAGATTGCCCAATCCGCTGAATCGGCCAAAACGGATAGCGCCACCTTTGCCGCAGGATGCTTCTGGTGTGTGGAAGCACAGTTTTTACAACTTGAAGGAGTATCAAAAGTGGTGTCGGGATACACTGGAGGCCATGTGGCCAATCCTACCTACAAAGCTGTCTGTACCGGTAAAACCGGCCATGCAGAAGCCATTTCCATCGTGTATGATCCAGCGGTGATCACCTATGATGAACTGTTGGAAGCCTTTTTTGTCGCCCATGACCCTACCCAGCTAAACCGGCAGGGAAATGATGTCGGCACCCAGTATAGAAGTGCCATATTTTACCATTCTGCGGCCCAAAAGGAAAAAGCTGAATATTATATCCGCAAACTGGACGAAGAAAACATCTATCCCAAAAAGATTGTTACGGAAGTAGCGCCCATGGAGAAATTCTATGTAGCAGAAGAGTACCACCAGAACTACTACAATCTGAATAAAAATCAAGGTTATTGCCAGTTTGTCATTACGCCAAAATTAGAAAAATTCAAAAAGGTGTTTAAAGATAAATTGAAGGAAAGCAAATAACTGATGATGATGACCAGTGGTAAAATCGATGGCGTTTAGCGCACCAACACCATGTTTTGTCATGCTACACAGGCAACACACCCTACACTAAAGCAACAAGCATCATGAAAAAAATTATCTTATTGGGTCTCGTACTGCTTTCCGTTTATGGCAGCAGCATGGGACAAAGCCAAAAAACCGACAATCCCTATTATTCCAGAACGGATACTACCAAACTGAACGTTTCGGACAGCGAATGGAAAGAAATCCTTCCTCCTTTTCTCTACGCCGTCGCCCGTGAAGCTGCCACAGAAAGGGCCTTTACCGGCAAATACTGGGACAGCGATACAAAAGGCACGTATTATTGTGCGGTCTGTGGTAACAAATTGTTCCTTTCAGAGGCTAAATTCCAAAGCGACTGTGGATGGCCCAGTTTTTTTGAGGCGGTACGCAAAAATAGTGTGATCTACCAAGAAGATAATTCCCATGGCATGCAGCGCATCGAAGTACTTTGTGGAAGATGCGACTCCCATCTTGGACATATCTTTAACGATGGGCCTCCCCCCACGCACAAGCGTTTTTGTATGAATTCGGTTTCCTTGGATTTTGAGCCCTTGGGCACTGTTGGCCTCAACTGAGCCAAGCATTGACAATAAAGAGAAGATTTTAAGAAGAATTGCAGGGTGGCTGTTGTTATCAATCCAGCGCCACCTCATCCACCAAAACCCATGCCCTGTCCCCTCCCCGCGATATAAAAAGTGCAGCAGGAACTACAAGCGAAATGGCTATCATCCACTTATCCTAGAGCTGTTCTAGGGCTTTGGGAATGGATCGTTCGCCACTGACTAGATCAAAGGACTTTTTGACTGTCCGATCCGTTTTAAGCGCTTCAAGAACAGTATGGGCGACATCCGCCCTAGGGATTGTGCTACGGTCAAGGGTTCCTCCTGCATTAACCTTCCCTGTTCCAGGTTCGTTCAGCAGCCCACCTGGCCGGATGATGGTATAGTCCAGCTTGCTCATCTCTAACATCCGGTCAGCATAATGCTTGGCCACGTAATATGGGCGCAGGGCATCGTTCCAATTTTCCCGGTTATTGGCCTGCAAGGCACTGATCATCACAAACCGTTTGACATTGGCTGCTTCCGCTGCCTCCACGCATTTAACGGCTCCATCCAGGTCGATCAACAAGGTTTTGTCTGCCCCGGTCTTCCCACCGGATCCAGCCGTAAATACAACCGCATCGCATCCTTTCATGGCCTTGGTCAAGTCCTCCACCGGGCCTTCCAAATCAGCCAAAACACTCGTGATGCCTTTTTCCTTCAAACCAGCTTTCTGTTCTTCCTTTCTGACCATGGCTACTGGCGAAAAGCCATCAGCTGCCTGAAGGTTCTCCACGATCAATTGGCCTATTTGTCCATTTGCTCCTATCACAAGTACTTTCATTGCATGCTTATTTTTGGTTGAGCATAAAGTTAAAAAGATCAAGGAGACTTCAAAAAATATAAAGGTAAGAAGGGTGGAAAGCGGGATGGTTAAAAAGGCCTAATTTGACAGGTAAGGGATTAGTAAGTCCATTCGCCACCACCTCACTCCTCCGATTCCTGAGCCCAGCCAAAGGAAAGCCAAAAATTTTTTTCATTATCATCACCATTCTGGAACTATCGTTCCAATATGCAGGTTTCTTTCTGGAACGATCGTTCTAAAATATTTTTAACACAATAAACACAAGCTTTATGAGTCATTTAAACGGAAAAGTGGCCGTGGTCACTGGAGGCAACAGTGGCATTGGCTATTCCACTGCGAAAAAACTAAAAGAAGAAGGTGCGCAGGTCATCATCACCGGTCGATCTGCCGAAAAAGTCAATGTAGCGGCTGCTGAGCTAGGCGTCACGGGCATTACTGCAGATGTTTTGGAGCTAGCGGCGATTGATGCGGCAGTCAACCAGGTGAAAGCCGATTTTGGTCATGTCGATATCCTTTTTGTCAATGCAGGCATCTTTTTACCGGCGCCGATTGGCCAAACGACGGAAGACCTCTTTGACCAACAGATGGACATCAATCTCAAAGGAGCCGTATTTACCATCGAGAAATTCTTGCCCATTCTGAAGGATGGTGGGAGCATCATCAACTTGTCCTCCATCAATGCCTACACAGGAATGCCCAACACAAGCATCTACGGTGCATCCAAAGCGGCACTGAATTCCTACACCAGAACAGCAGCCACCGAACTGGCACCCCGAAAGATCCGCGTGAATGCGGTCAATCCCGGGCCTGTTTACACTCCGATTTTCAGTAAAACCGGCATGTCTGAAGACCAGCTTAACGGTATGGCCGCAGCGATGCAAAACAGAATCCCGCTCAAACGATACGGAAAACCTGAAGACATTGCCGAATTGGTAGCTTTCTTGGCCTCTGACAGGGCATCCTTTATTACCGGTGCAGAATACAACATCGATGGCGGTACCAATGTCAATCCGCTGCTGGTAAGCTAATGTTTTTTTGTATTGATTTGGAATGAAAATTCCAATATCGGAACTTTGCGGGTACCGAGTGAACATGTACCTGTAAAGTTCCGATGTAATAAACCATGCCAAGAGATAAGTCATTCGATGAGCAGAAAGTGCTGGAAAAGGCCATGAACCTTTTTTGGAGAAAGGGCTACTACGCCACTTCTATCCAAGACCTGGTGGCCTTTCTGGACATCAACAGGGCAAGCCTGTACGCTACTTTTGGCGGTAAAAAAGAACTGTTTGAAAAGGCTTTCTGCCATTATACCACCACCCAATCATCCCACCAACGAGAATTTCTCGACTCCCATCCAGATGTAAGAACTGGATTAAAAAAGCTCTTTGAACGTGCCATTCAGGAATCCTCCCTGGACACGGAAAAAAAAGGCTGCTTTGCCGTCAACTGCACCGTTGAGTTCATCTCGCATGAAGCGGAATTTGCGACACTGATCAATCAGAACAAACTTCGCTGCGAGACCATGCTTTATCACTACCTAACTACTGGCGTCGAGCGCAACCAAATATCCAAAGACAAGGACCTTCGTGCCATCGCCACCCTCTTTTTCACCTTTTATAATGGCCTAAAGGTCATCACCAAAACAGACTTCGACCCCACCGAATTTTCCCGGTCGGTAGATGCGCTGCTTTCGGTGTTGGATTAGTATTTTTCACGGGAACAGATATGTAGTAAAGCGATCCTTTTCTCTCTCTAGCAGCAGACAAGCTCGTGCATAATGGGTGACCACCTCACTCTACATTCGTAATCCGGAAACTCCAAGCATGCTGGCAGGGCATCTGGTTAGAGGCCAAGCGGGGTACGGTAACCAAGAGATCTTTTCCTTGCTGCTGAAAATCCAGTGGAGCATCATGCCCCAGCAACGTGACTTCCGTGGACGTGCTGGCCTGGAGGTCCTTGATGCGTAATGTCTCCGCCGGATAGACAGGGCTGATGGCATATACATCTCCTTCTTTTTGGGTAAAGAACAGCTGTTTGACGGCCTTTCCGGGAGTGGGATCGATGGTTTGCTTGAGGATGTAATCACCACCACGATATCCCTTCTCGTGGTCAATTTCACGGTCTCCTTCAGACCATTGGGCAGCCTTAGTCCATTTTCTGGTACCATAGATAGCTTCCCCATTCACTTCTAGCCATTGGCCTATTTCGAGCAGCCTCTCTTGCATGATGGGAGGAATGTTTCCCCGAGCGTCTGGACCGATGTCCAGCAGGAGATTACCGCCATTGCTCACGATATCCACCAGCATCAGGATCAGGGCCTGGGCACTATTATAGTCCTGTGCATCTTCGTTTTGGTTGTATCCAAAGGAAAATCCCATGCCGCGGCACTCTTCCCATGGCTTGTCAAAGGTCTTACCGGCCTCGTATTCGGTCGTATAGTAACCGCCATGCTGTTGGCGAAGGCCTTTGCCCCAGCGGTCGTTAACAAGAATATGGTCTTTGGCGGCCGATTCGTTATAGAGCCAGGCCAGGAATGCTTCACTTTTCCACTGCTCCCCTTCCATTTCCCATTCACCATCCGTCCAAAGAATATCCGGTTGATAACGCTGGACCAGATCTTTGATCTGGGGGAGATAATGATCTTCTACAAACCGCTCCTTGTCATGCTGCCACCACGGGTGGTACCATTCGTACAGGGAGTAATACACCCCCATCTTCACTTCCGTCTTGCGCACCGCCTTGGTAAGCTCACCGACAAGGTCTCGATGGGCCCCTACTTCCATGCTGTTCCAGGCAAATCCACGGTCATTGGCCTGTTCGTTTGGCCACAGGGTAAAACCGTCATGGTGCTTGGAAGTCAGGACAATGTATTTGGCTCCGGCCTCTTCAAAAAGTGCCGCCCATTCCTTGGGATCGAACAGGTCTGCGGTAAACATTTCCCCAAAATTATAATAAGGAAAATCCTCCCCATATGTTTTGACATGGTATCGGTATACTTCATCCCCTTCAAAATCTCCATTGCCAAACAACTTTTTGCTCTGCAGCCAATACTGGTACCACTCGGTATAAGTGCCTTTGGGTGACCATGCGGGCACCGAATACGGCCCCCAATGAATAAAAATCCCAAATTTCGCATCCTCAAACCAAGCGGGCACTGGCCGCTGATCCAAGGAAGCCCAGTTGGCCTCATATTCCTGCGCCTGAAGGGAAACGGTCACTACCATCAGGCAAAGGAGCAATAATCTTTTCGTTTTCATAAGTTCAGGAAGTTACTATTTTCAGTTAATGATTTGTTCAACGTTGGCATTATTTCTCATCACTACTCAATGGACAAAACTCCTTACCGAACGTCATCACGAACGCCATGGCCACGGAGTAGCGCGATCCCATTATCCAAAACATGGGCTCGCTTCGCCATCCTTCTCCCCCTCCCGGACAGGCAAGCGCTCAGGATGACGAAAGGGAAATGCTTTACCACCTCTTTCTCCCTTTCAGGGGTTCGTTTGTCCTTCCAGTTCATTCACCCTGTCAAACATCACTCGAAAGGTATGCCAAGCGGTTTCATTGCCTCCTTCTTGGTCAGGTTTATTGGCATAAAACCCTTCCATAAAGCCTCCTGCACTGGACCAAACGGTTTGCATCATGCCGTAAAAGTTGGGCTTCATTTCTTCGGTAGCCGAATCCCTAAACCGGTACATATCCTCTACCTGCTGCGCGGACACCTTGGGTTTACGCCAATTGCACGTCAGCACACGAAGGCCCTTCATGGCGAAATAAACGGCCGACTGATCAGGTCTTTCGTAATGCCAATCCCCGATCACCACATCCTTTGGGATCATGTCAATGGCTCGGTGGGTGTTGTTCATGCTGGCTTCCCACATTCCCAGTCCGGTGATCTTCCCATCCAGCAGGCGGTCTCCCCAGATCCATAGCTCCCGGCCGCTATCAGCCAAATGATTGCGGATTCTCCAAACTTCATCCGCAAAGAGCTTGGCCTTGTCCCTTCCGCTACAACGTGGACATTGGTCGTCTCCGATGTAAAACACCTCGTCCATCCCTGCATGAAAAGCCTCTGCTTCAAAGGCATCACAGATTTCATCTACCAAATCAAAGACCACCGCATGCACATCCGGATGCAGGGGACAGTAACTTTTGCAATAAAGCCCATCTTCATTGGGCCATTCGTAATTCTCGGGCAATTGCACGTGGGGCGTCTCATCAAACTCCGGATATACTTCCAGCAATTTACCCAAATCACCATGCCAAGACTGATGGCCGAGCAAGTTGACCTGTGGAATAATTTGAATGCCATTTTCCCGACATACCTTTACCAACTGCTTTACCTCTCCTTTGGTCAGTGGATCATCTGCCCGAAGTTCGGGATGGCTTTCATATTCATAGCCATATTCCACACGCAGTATCAGTACATTTACCTTGCGCGGAGCCAATTCTTCGTCGATGAACTGCACAAACCTGTCCAGTTCATTGGGAGAAGGGGCGGCAATGGCAAACGCCCGCACCGGAAGTTGGCGGGAGGTAGTGTCCTGCCCCTTAAGGCCAAAAACATTGGCCAAAATCACCAATAGTGTACAGCATAATTTGAAGAAATTGTTCATAACGCTTATTATAGTTTTAATCGAATTTGTTTTCTTTCCAATAAACCTGTGAGCAGGACGATGGCCAGTGCATAGCCTAAGCACTTCAGGATCCCCAAATGCCCCGTGCGCAGAACATCAGGCAACTGTACCCCTACCATGACATAAAGTGCATAATGGACATACGGAATCAGGTAACAAGTCAAGGTACTTGTTCCTGCAGGTTTGAGCCAGCTAAACCACGCTTTCTTCCCTTTAATGTCTACCAGCCAAATAAAAAAACCAAAAGCGGCCACGCTTATGGTCAGGCAAATGGCCACCCAAGAAGGTGAGTCACCGATTTTATGAATTCCCCAAAGGGGTCTTGTAGCGATACCATAGCCTAGCATCACCCCTGAAAAACCCGTTACAAATTGCGCAAAGCGTCTTGACTGTCCCTGTAAGAACCATCTTTGATAATAAAGTGACACCACTACACCCGCCATGGTAAATGCCGGCATGGCACCATTCCCCACGATCCACACATAAGGCTTGACGGGCTCCAGAAATTCCAGCAAGCCCAGGCTTTCCAACGAATTAAAGGCCATGAAGAAGAGAAAAGCCATCCATTGTTTAAGGAGATTGCCTTTGGTAAACAGGAATATCAAGGCACAAATCAGGTACGCCCATCCTATCAATCCCAAAATCCCATACCAATGGAACTTCATACCACTCAGGTTGGCTTCAGTGCCTCCCCGGTAAAGAAATGCCATGATCACCAACAACCCGATCCCGATCCCCCTCAACCCTCTTTTAGCGACTTTCCTCCAGCCCAAAGGATAATCCATCCAGATCAAGAAAAAGCCCGCTGTGATCAATAGCTGCCAAACAGGCTTGGTCAAGGGCGCTTGTGCCGCATAAGATTCCAAGTTGACGTGAAAGATGCCCATGACCAACAATGCCAGCCCCCGTAGGATAATATGCTCCGCCAGCTTGATCTTGGGTATTCTTTTACGAAAACGATTCTGCAGCGCAAATGGAATGGATAAACCAACGATAAATAGAAATGCTGGAAAAATGACATCCGAAAAGCCTAGTCGATCCTCCCCGACCGCAGCATGGCCCAACCAATCGGGGTATCCCTCCAATGTCCACAAGTCGTTCACAAAAATCATCAACAGCATGGTAACCGCCCGAAACACATCGATGGCATACGATCGCTTCGCTTCAATTATCGGTTCCGAAACTTTGGACGGCCTTTGGGTTTTCGTAGGATTATTGACATGCATTGGCTGAATTTAATACTTTATTTTATTAAAAACTAAACCATCAATAATGTAATTTATACAATAATAGTTTTTTATTTAATGATTTTTTTTACAAACAACCCTTAATACATCGAAAATTACCGGAGCTGTGAAGTAAAATGTGAAAGGTATTATTGTTTTAAGATGGCTATATCAATCCCAGTGAGGACATTGTTTTTTGGCAACTCGTATAGTAAAATTTACCTGCATGGGTGAATGGTTAGATTTCAGTAAAATCGCTCACCATATCGAGGTTATTTTTTTATTCACTCGTTACTTTACTTCCCCACCAATCGTCATTGGGCTGCCATCCAGGTGAAAGCATAGCTTTCCGCTGCTCTTCGAGTGTTTGTAGACGCTGGGTCCTCATCCGTTCTTGCCACTCGGCTTCCTTTGCAGGATCATAATTAGGGTCAGGATAGGGAAACCGAGCCTTATGCGCTTCCAGATAGTCCCGTAGCTTTTGGGTGAGCCGCTTCACGGTTTTCGGCTCTGAGCCGGCAAGGTCATGCTGCTCGTACGGATCCGAAGGTAAATGGTAAAGCTCAGCTTGCCCATTTTCCCAGTAATATATCAGCTTCCACTCACCGGACCTGATAATGGAACTTGGATCGCCCCCTTGGTTTCCATAGTGGGGATAATGCCAATAAAGATCCCGGGGATTGATCTTTTTACCCTCCATCACAGGTACCAAGCTCACCCCCTCCACTCCTTTCAGGGCTGTCAAGTCTCCACCGGTCAACTCTACCAGTGTAGGCAATAAATCAATATTACTGGCTGGCGTTTGGATGGCTCCTCCTAGGGTGCCTGGCACCTTTATGAAAAGGGGCACTCGAAGTCCTCCTTCCCACTGATACCCCTTCCCTCCACGGAGGGGCAAATTGGAGGTGGAGAAATTATCGCCAGAAGCTACACCACCATGGTCCGATGTAAACACCACTAAGGTATTGTCAGCCAGCCCCTGAGCCTCCAAGGCCTCCAACACCATTCCCACGGCCTCATCCATGGTATCCACCAATCCCCCGTACACTGGATTATCCTGCACCTGTCGAATGGGCATCCGTCGTTCCATGGCATACCCATTGGCTGCAATACCCGACTCCTCAGCTTTGTCACGGTACTTGGACCACTTCTCTGCCGTCGTCTGGATGGGGCCATGTACGGCATAAAAAGATATCATGGCAAAAAAGGGCTTCTCATGTGCGTTTTCGATAAATGCTGCTGTCTCTTTTGCCAGACGGATGCTGAGGTTTTCTCCATCTGGCCCTTGGCTAAGCTTTGGATTATCATATGGGGCAAAATAGCCGCCCTTTGGACTGCCCGCTTCATAACCACCGATATTGATATCGAAGCCATGGTCCTCAGGGAATGAACCTTCACCGCCCAAATGCCATTTTCCCGCAAAAAAGGTCTCATAACCATTTGCTTTCATGGCTTCTGGAATGGTGATAAGCTGATCGGGAAGGGAATGGGAATAATTTGGCGGAAGCAACTGGGTGAAGCGTCCATAATTTCGCCATTGCTCTCCCTCTGGGGCACCTATCCAATCGGTAATACCGTGTACTGCGGGCGTAACACCTGTCATCAACCCCGCCCGCGAGGGACTACAAACCCTTGACGAAGCATATCCCTGCTCAAAACGAAAAGCTGCATTTCCTAACTTGTCGATATGTGGGGTTTCATAAAAATCACTTCCCGTAATGCCCAAATCATGATACCCCAGGTCATCCACCAAAATTACCAAGACATTGGGCTGGTTGTTTTCTTGACCACTTGCTGGATGAATGGCCACCAATCCTAACATCAATGAAACCAATACAAACGGTTTTAAATCCCGCTTAAAAAACAAATTCACCATACTGCTCAGATCATATAAATTTCGCATAATGTAACATTATACAACTTTTTACTTATGAAACATAGGAAAAAATAAATATTACTTAAGCAAAACGTAAAATTTTCCATTTCGGTAGGTGATTATGCCTTACGGCTTGACTTCAAGATACCGCTTACCACTAGGATGCTCAGGAGCACTCCACCTCTTAAACCCGCTTTTTGCATTAGGAATCGTAATGAGAGCTGAAACTACAAGGAAATCAGGCTGTTTGGAGATTGAATCATAGCATCGCTATGGTAAAATCGAAAACAGCAGCGAAGCGACTGATTTTGAAGTAGGTTCAGGTCGCAATACTTGTGCACCGTGGTGTAGATAGGCTAATGCATAATGCGGGTTAAAGGAGTACCCGCAACACGGGCGATCCCTGCCTTGCAGGAAAGCCCTACCGCGTACTTTATACTTTCCCCATCATTAAACCAACTGCCCCACCACTTTTGTGGATCAAGCGGAAAAGTTGGGGACTGCCAGTTTTACTTATTGGCAAAACCACGGATAAAAAAAATGCCACAAAGACACCAAGGCACCAAGTGCATGTTGGCTTTGGCGGCGTATCATTGTTCTGATAACTAAATTCATCATCTAGTCCGCATTTGAAATATGGACTGCAGGGAAGGGCATTTGTCATGCCCTCGTATAAGTACTCCATTATTATCGCTTGATCACATTTTATCCATGGGGTGATCTGGGGAGAGGTGAAACACAAGATATTTTGTAACTATCATTATGTCTTATATATGTTCGAAAAATAGAGGCTGTCTCATAAGTCCTCGTCATTGCGATTCCGATGGATATCGGAAGAAGCAATCTCGTCATCCGTGCAATGAAAGCTCATCGAGATCACTTCACTCCGCTCGTGATGACGGATTATTTATTTATGAGACAACCTCGACACATTCTTAGCCATGGGGTGAAGCCCATGGTAAATTTGCCCATACAATATAGCCGGTTTTAGCCGCATTGACCGCCCTATTCCCCACAACTTCCCGCTAAAACCCATTTGTGCGGATAGCGGAAAACCATCGTTGTAACGGTGTGAAGTATTCTTTCATCAGAACATGTCAATATTTATTCCCTGGAAAAGTGGCTTGATCCCATTGATCATCAAGAAGGGGGCTACCGAAGTGCTGAGCTAGGCTTTTAGCCTTCGTTTCCAGCATGGGGTTTGGGGACAAACATCTACTTGAAGTCCCTGTCGGGCTGAAAAAAAATCCAAGGTGATCCTCTTAGACCAAGCGTAAAAGTTCGGGACTAGTCTTTTCGATGGTATGCTATTCGGCCACGGATGAACGTTGATAAAGACAGAAGATAGGATGCTTAGGCATTGTAAATCCGTGTTCATCTCCCCAAAAATATGACTTGATGCAAAATAACAGGAATTAAGGCTATATCGATGGCAAAACCCAGGCTAAATAAAAATGTACCCAAGACACGAAGTGGATGCTATAATCTACACGGAAAGTCATTAATAATTGCTTTGTGCCTTTGAGCCTTCGTGGCGAATCATTATTCCCCTAGATAACAAACTCTCCCCTCCCAGAAATATTGCTTGATCAGTTGAAACGCCAAAACATGCATTGAAAAAACAAAAAAGTCCCCGGTTTCGCAACCGAGGACTTTTTATCAAATATTCTAGCCTAATGGCTTAGGATGCTTTAAAATTAAGATTCTTTAGCAATTACAGCATCTTTTTGTGCCTTGACCTTTTTGCTAAGATCAGAGATAGAACCTTTTAATTCATCAAATTTCTTGTCTAACTTTCCGTTGAGGGAATGAGCCAAATCTTCGCCTTGTTTTTGGACTTTTTTTCTAGTCTTGCCTCCTTCATCAGGAGCAAACATAATTCCCAAGGCAACTCCAGCAGCCAATCCGGCTACTACTCCTAATAATACTTTTCCTTCACCCATAATTTTACAATTTTTAGTGATTTAAACTAATTTTAATTTTATTTTACAAAATTACGTCCCATGGTTAAAAACTTATGTACCAAATGGATACGCACACTCATATTCAATCAACAACCATGCTAGAAATATTCACAACCCCTGATATTCTTGATCATTTTCTTTTCGCAAGCGGCTTAACCCGTCCTCGGTCAGCCTAAAGATTTGTTTTTTTAGGATTCTAAAATCCTTTGCAAAAAGGGCTACCAATGCTTCCAATTCCTCTTGGCGCCTGAATACCTCCCTTGACACGGGACGACCTGTATAGCAGCCTTGACTGATCTCATGGAGCTGGCGGCTGACTTTGTCATCTACCTCTTCCCTTCTTCGATCCAAAATGGCCAACCGGTTTTCTATTTTCCTGGAGAAATTAAAATCAAGATCTTCCAAAAAATGATGGAAATACCCCGCCATTAGTTCCTTTAGAAAACGAATTTCATCTTGATAAAAGGCCAAATCAGACCTCCAATGCTCACCAAGCGCATAAAACTCAGTACTCAAGTCACCGTTTTGGTGCACGTTTGAGCTTTCTTTTTGATCTCCAAAACCAGCCTTCATAACTTATGGGGTGGATTGCGTCTACTTTTGGCATGCCCTTGTTTCTATCGTGGATTCAGGCCACATTTGTTTTGGTGGCTTGGTAATCCCATCCCCCAAAACCGGCATCCCCTGTTGTGACCCTGAATTCGAAACGATATCCCAACCAATATTTAGTTGAAATCACCTTTTTTGAGCCAATTGCACGAATTCGAAATACCATGTGCTTCTCTTGGATATAATTTAACCAAATGAACGCCTATTGACAACAAAATCTTAAAAAATAAACACAAAGCCCTTTCCCCGAGGAGACCCGAAGGCTAATTGCAGCCCTTAGCCTCCTTTAAGCTCATGAGGACTGGATTCATTTTTTGCCCAGCAGTTGAGGTTAAAGGCTGTGACTCCAGCTATTTTTTCCAGTGCTTCTTTGGTCAAAAATGCCTGGTGGCTGGTGATCAAGACATTCTGGAACGTAAGCAAACGGGCGATCACGTCATCCTGCAGGATATCTTCCGAATGATCTTCAAAAAACAGGTCTTCTTCCTCTTCGTACACATCCATCCCGAAACTACCGATTTTTCCGGTTTTTAAGGCCTCGATGACCTCTTTGGTATTCACCAAGGCTCCTCGACTCGTATTGATGAGCATCACTCCCTTTTTCATGTCTTCCATACTGGACGAATTGATCATGTATTGGGATGAAGATGAGAGTGGTAAATGGAGGGTGATGATATCTGATTCGGTACAGAGCGTTTTAAAATCCACGTATTCGATCTCCAATTCCGCTTTCAAGCTTTCATTGATATAGGGATCATATGCCAACAACCTGCACCCAAATCCGCTGAGGGTTTTGGCCACTTTGCTGCCAATCTTACCGGTACCGGCGATACCAATGGTTTTCCCTTCCATGTCAAACCCCACCAGGCCATCCAAGGAAAAATTCAAATCCCGCACGCGGTTATGGGCTTTGACCAATTTACGGTTCAATGCGAGCATCAGCGCAACGGTATGCTCCGCAATGGCTGCAGGAGAATACTCAGGCACCCGGGCCACTTTTAGCCCCAATTCCTCCGCGGCAGAAAGATCGACATGGTTAAACCCTGCAGAGCGTAATGCCAAATACTTCACGCCAAATTGCTGTAACTTTTCCAGTACCGGTCGGGAACCATTATCGGTCACAAAAATCGCTACCGCATCACTTCCTGCTGCCAGGTCTACCGTATCCATTGTCAACCGCACCTCCAAGAGCTTCAGCTCGTGATCCGAAAGTGCTTCCTTTAAATAACTATGTTCAAATTTGTGGGCACTGAATGCTGTGATCTTCATCTTTAGTGACATTAAAAGGTGGATGGTAACGCGTAAAATAACGCCTTCAGAAAAGCTCTTTACGGCTCCTTAAACATGCAAAAATTACTTACTAAAAGTAGCCAATTCCTCTTTACTTCAAAAGTATCCTTTCCATAATTTTGGATGCCCCCGTGTAAATCACCTATGTTTTTTCATCCTAACCTCTATTTTTTTGTCGTTATGTTCATATACATTGGTCATGCCTCACAGGACGACTCCTACAAGGATTTACCTTCTTTAAACAACAAATGGATCCATAACGCAGCTGAACGGTTAAAAAAACACCATGAAAAGATGATTTTTATCATAAAACACTTCTTTTATTGAATATTTTTTTATTAAGATTAAAATTCTTTGTTCATTTACAAGTAGCAATACTCAATCATTAAAGAACCCCTTATATTAATCAACACGGAAAGAGACAAGCCTTAGCAAATCCCTCTATCAAGATACACCAACTCACTGAGGGATTCATGTCAATCGTAATGCGGCATTTAAATTGATAAGGAGTCTTGAAGCATCTTTCCAATTATTTGATATGGCTGAAATTGTAATCTTTGAAAAGGATCTTGATCTGGCGGACAACATTTGCGAAATGCTAAAATATGGCAATTTCAATCCCGTTGTCTTAAAATCATTGCCCGAAGGTATAAAAATCCCTTCGCATCATCCTTCCCTGTTAATCGTGGGTTTTGAAGATCGAAATGATCATGCATTCCTAGCGAAAATCGACCAATTGTGCGCCCATTACCACTGTCCTCTGATAATCCTCTCCCCAGGCCTTCTAGGCCCAAATGAAATCGAACAATGTAACTGCAAGCTTAAAAAGGAAATCGTAAATAAGCCTTTTACTTTTCGGTCCCTGCACTCAGCTGTCCTTAAACTGCTCAAGGAAACCAGCACGGATACACCAGCGCTAGTTAACTAAACACGGAGTGTGCAGTAGAAAAATTATGGTGATCTTAAATAGTTTTGAACCCTTCGTTATACTACGATTTATAATTTCACCCACACGCTGAAACACCCTGGTGCTGTCCCATTTCATGCCGCACGTAAGCCCAATGCATAAATCCAGCTAAAGAACTAAAAAATACGGTTGCCCGAAAGCTAAAAAGGTTGAAGTGTTTCCACTCCAACCTTTCTTTTAGGCAATCCTCACCCAGAAGGCAAGCACTGCCATCAATTAACAAAAACCCAAATAACGAATTAATTATCTTTTACAAAGACATTTACCATTCTGGTCATGGTATGTCCTTCCTGATCTTTTACTTTAACTTTCACGGCTGCAAACCCCGCATCTTTAGCCTTGAATGTCAACTCTCCATCCGAAATTTCAAATCCTTGCCCTTCGGACCGATCCATCACTGAAAAACGAGGCGATTCTTCAAAGCCCTTAAACAAAGTCGATAGATCAAGCTCGAGCAGTTCTCCTTTGCTAAGAAAATAATGCGGCCGCGCCATCCAGTCCAAGTAATCATCCAGTTGGGTAAATCCATCCCGATCGGCATCTTGATTGGCATCTGAGAAGTCATCGCTTGGACTTTCGGGGTTCAATCCTTTCGCTACTTCCCACCAGTCGGGCAGCCCATCCAGGTCACTGTCCCAGTTTTCTGATCGGTGCACCTCAGGGTATTCTTCCCATCCGCCGACATCTTGCTCTGTATCCGGCATCCCGGGAATACCGCTCAGACTGCCTTTATAAGTATAAGTGCTGTCCAGGGTTTCTTGGATAATCCTTTGGTCATGATCGTCCAACACCGGCTGGTTGGCACCGACATCCGAAAGGACGATTTTATAAGCTTCCCGTGCAGGTTGGGTGGTGACATGAGAAGGAAAGAACGGCTTATCGACAAAGCCTTCGTACTTCTTATAATCACCATTATGATAACGCTCTCTTCTGCCCTCTTCCTGATTGTCCTCATCAAAATAACCCGGCATGACATTACCGGAAAAATAACCCCGCTGTGTTCCAAGACCAACGCCCTCATGATCAATGGTCAAGGCTATAAAATGCTTGGTACCCGGTCCGGGCTTGTAATAATTATTGACAAAATTCACCTCATGGGATCCTCCGTCCGTGGTTCTGCTTCCCCAATTATAAACGACATTGTTTCTGATGTCCAGCTTGCCTTTGTAGTAGGCATTGCCATCCAACCCGCTTCCCATACTCCAGTTTCTACCGTAATTATGCGCCAACAAATTATGGTGGAAACTACCAATATCTCCGCCTATCGTGGCTGCATAGCCGTGCATCTTTCCTTCTTCATATTTGCTGTGATCTGCCACATTCAAAGCTTCGGCAATCAGGGTCTTCTGTAAAGTGATGTGGTGTGCCCCTCGAGAGCTAAAGGATTCATCGATCGTCCATCTGATGGAACAGTGATCGATAATGCTGTAATTAGCACCGGTAAGCCCCATGCCATCAAATGTTCTGCCGGCACCGATTCCTACCCGAAGAAAACGGGCCACTCCATCGTCTCCGGTAATGCCAAGGGGTGCTCGCTCGATCATAATACCTTTCCCTGGCGCCGTCTGACCGGCGATCGTCACGTAACGCTGGTTTGACACCAGTCTGGACTTCAGCTCAATGGTCCCTCCCACGGAAAAAACGATTGTTCTAGGCCCTATATCATTGGTAACGGCCGCTCTTAAACTTCCTGGGCCACTGTCGTTAAGGTTGGTCACCGTGACCACTTTTCCACCTCTTCCGCCTCGTGCATAGCGACCATAGCCCTCTGCTCCTCTAAAGGCCAATTGTGCGGGCCTGAAATACCAAATATTTCCTTTGGTCAATGCGCCCTTTTCATCTATTTCATCCACCCGCCAATAATAGGTATCCATGCTGTAAAGGTCCGACACCTGATATGCTGCGGATGATAATTCTCCTTGATAGAGGTCACTATTGGGTGTGGCGGCCGCTACAGCCGCTTTTGAAGTCCCGAAATAAAGTTGGTGTTTGACGCTTCCTTTTGCAGGCTTCCATGTCAAGGTCACCCCATTTTCTGCCTCCACATGCTCATCCCCATCTTCAGGAAATGGCGTCTTCGCCTGCTGCTTGATATTGGGCGTGTTCAGTTCAAAGCCATTCCATACCAACTCTGCTGCATCTCCATCTGCTTTGGGGTCATTCACCATCCTGATCTTTACCGATTCGCCTGCGGCCACCTCAAACTCCAAATACCCTGTGGCAGTCGCCGCTTTGCTCTCGGTTCTGTTGGAAGGGATAAGGTCATCCGCTTGCAATTCACCATTGACATACACATCGATCGGTGAAAAGGAATGGTTCTCCGGGTTGTCAAAAGTATTGAAGAAACCCAATAAGGTATGTTTCCCCGCCGGAAGTCCTTTGATCTCCATGTGAATCTCCCGCTCGGCCACCATACCATCATTGCTCAATCGGGCATAAAAGGGAGCTTGAACACCTGCCTTGTACCAACTGCTTTGAAGCCCTTCTCCACTGATGGTAAAGTGGACGCCTGAAAAAGTCGCTTCGGCCTTTTGGCCTTCTTCCACGATCCAGGAGGTATACCCCGGCTCATTTACTTCTGCCAATTTTCTTCCTCCAAAGTCAAAATCAACTTTCACCGTCGGCGATTGTGCGTAACCCTGCATGGCCATCAGGCCAAGATGCATTACTCCGGCCAAGGTTAAAAAGTACTTTCCTAAAGTGGTCATTTTTCGCTTTATCATGATGCTATGGGTTATTTTTGGTGTTTGGATACTGCTGAAACAAGTCAGGTTGTTGCATCCATTTAAGCGTTCTTAGATACCCCAAAAGTACCATCCTTCTTCACCAATCTTAAACCATCTCCTGCCAAAATGGATATTTCTCCACTGAATCGGGAAATTAACCTGCCGAAAAACCTCCACCCACGTTCAATGGAATTTGGCCTTTCCTGCTGGCCCCTGGTACAAGGGAAACGTTAAACTCACTTCCCTTCCCTCCTTTCAGCCAGCTGACATCCCGATTCAGCAATCGACTGTCCCTGTTTAAAGATTCGCCATTGCCAATGGTCCTGTTTTCCACTTATTTTATATTTTCGTAAATCCAAAATGTATATCCGCTTGATCCATATTCGGCCCCTTTTGTTGTTAATGCTTTGTGTTTTCTCCAGCCTCCAGCTCAATGCCCAGCATGAGGCCTTTATCTACGGTGAAGTCGAACTCCGGGATGAATCGAGACTGAAAGGAATTATCACTTGGAGCGCAGGGCAAAACCTCTGGGTGGATCTCCTGGTGGCTGAAAAAAGGGACAACACCATCCTTGACCACCTCCGACAAGAAGACATCAGGCACCTCAGTGCAGGGGAAAAAAAGTCCGATTGGGGGTTTATGGCCCTATGGAAAAATCAATATCCTTCCCGGAAGCTTACCTTCCAAAGTCAATTTGGCAATATTTTGGAGATCATGGTCACGGGAGAGGAAGAGGCCACCATTGTCCTTAAAAACCACGAAAACATTCGGGTTTTTTTAAACGATGATCCGGAATATGCCCACCAGTTAGGGGAAGCCATCCACGTCCAGCTCCAAAATGGCGAAAGAACAAGCCTTCCCTGGAGGGAAATTGAGCGAGTACGGTTTCAGCGAACACCCACTACACTCGCCAATTATGAAAGCAAGCCACTTTATGGGCAAGTAACCACGCGAACGGGATATGCTTATGAGGGCCTGATCAAGTGGGACCTCCATGAGCACCTCGATGACCAATACCTCGATGGCACCACCATCGATGATCGCAGGGGCCGCTATCACTTCTATGAGGTAAAATCCATTCGGCCAAAAAACAAAGGGTCACTTATCCAACTACAGTCCAACAAAGAAATTTACCTGCATGAATTAAGCAATGTCACCAATAAAAATGCCGGTATACAAGTCCGCAATCCACATTGGGGGCAGATAGAACTGAAGTGGGGAGATTTTAAAACCGCCCATTTCACTCCGTATCCGGCTGGAGCGGGATTTGGCTACGATGACTTCAAAATCCCCAATGCCCTGCATGGCACCGTAGCGCTTAAAAGTGGACAGGAAATAAAAGGATCCATTTATTACGACCTGGATGAGCATTGGAGCATTGAAACCTTGGACGGCTGGGCAAAAGGTGGTGGGTTAAGGCAAGTGCCCTTTTCACTGATCAAGGAAATTTATCCCGTAAGTGCCACTCACACCGCCGTGATCCTGATGGACGACCAAAAAATCATTCTTGGTGAACGAAGCGATGTGGACCAAAACAACTGGGGCATCATGATCCAATCAACAGATGGCCAGTTCAGTTATGTTCCTTGGCAAAATTTACAACGGCTAAAGTTTGATCACTAGCGCAATCTTAGTGCTTTTTCGATGCAAAAACATAAATTGCACACAATTCGGTTTTAATTTCTACTATCTGGATGGAAGTAAAGAGGGGTTTTACAAATAAAAATTGGTTTTTTGTAGCGATGATCGCTGCAGCACTGCCCGTACTGGGATTGTTTGCCTTTGGTGAAACCAGTTATGCCGCTGCCCTGCTATGGATCATTGCAGTCCTGATCCTTTTGGTTTGGGGAAATATCAAGCTCCATCAGCTACTGGACAGGCTCCACCCATGGGGAAAACTGCCCCTTCGTCGCTTTTTGATTCAGTTTTTGGCCAGTGGTGTCTATTCATTGGTCTGTATTAATATCTGCTACTATTTTCTGAAAACACTTTTTATCGGCTTACCGCCCGACGGGGAACAAATGCTGCTGCTGAACATCTACGGCCTATTGTTTTTTATCCCTGTAATGTCCCTCAATTTTGGGGTATACTTTATGCAACGCTGGAAAAAAGCTGCGCTACGGTCCGAACAGCTCCAAGCAGAAAACCTCAAAAGCCGCTTGGAATCCCTTAAAGTACACATTGATCCTCACTTCTTGTTTAACAACCTCAATGTACTTTCTTCACTGATCGATATTGATACCGAAGATGCCCATCGCTTTCTGGACAAGTTTGCCGAAGTGTATCGCTATGTCCTCCAGCACCGGGACGAGGAATTGGTCGAATTGGATACTGAAATCGAATTTATCCACTCCTATATTTACCTTTTCCAGCAGCGACTAAACCGACAACTGAAAATCTCCATCGACTATCAAGCTGCCAACCCCTCCCATCACATTCCCACTTTGGCCGTACAAATGTTGTTGGAAAATGCCATTAAACACAATATCGCCACCGTTTCCCAACCATTGACCATCAGGATCTTCCTGGAAGAGGAACGGTACATCATCGTCGAAAACACGTATCAGCCCAAAAACAGGGAATATTCCGCTTTGCCCAAGTCTGGGCTGGAAAATATCAAAAAGAGATTGGCCTATTTCTCCGATGAGGAAATGGTCATTTCCCAAAACGATGGTAAATTCACGGTTAAGCTTCCACTACTAAAAGTGGATCGCCTTAAATCCTCCACTTACTAAACGCCAAACCAACGGTATCTGTCATGAAAGTACTGATCGTAGAAGACGAGCATTTAGCTGCCGCAAAACTGAAGAAAATGATGGAAAAATATGACAGCGGCATTGAGGTCTTAGACAACCTTACCGCTGTTCACGAAACGGTTCAATGGCTCCGGGAAAACCCCGCGCCCGACTTGATCATGATGGATATCCAGATAGATGACGGGGTTTGTTTTGAGATTTTCCAGCAAGTCGAAGTGACCAGCCCGGTCATTTTCACCACTGCCTACGACCAATATGCCATCAAGGCCTTTCAAGTACACAGCATCGATTACCTGCTAAAGCCCTTTTCATATGAAAAACTGAAGCAAAGCCTTGAGAAATTAAAAAAAATCAATGCATCCTCCCGCCCAACTTCCGCTTCGATCGATGTGGATGAGCTGCTCACCGCGCTGAAGCAACAAGAGCCTTCGTATAAATCCCGGTTTTTGGTAAAATCAGGAACGAAAATTCGCTCCATCAAAACAAGGGATATCGCCTATGTCTATACTGACCGGAAGCTAAACCTGTTGGTTACCAATGAAGGAGACCGATATCCCGTGGATCAATCACTAGACGAACTTACACACATCCTCGATCCTGACACATTTTTCCGCGCCAACCGTCAGCTGATCCTGCACATCGATTCGGTTTCGGCCATACACCCTTATTTCAAAGGCAGGGTGAAACTTGACCTCACTCCTCCACTGGACGCTGAAATCATCATCAGCAGCGAAAAAACACCAGATTTCAAAGCCTGGCTGGATAAATAGCACATCCTTCTCCATCAAAAACACCATTCGCAAGCGGTGATGGCGGATACCTCCAAAACTACTCGGCACACTGCATTTTGGATCAAACCATCTTGCTGTGGGATGATAAATGTCTGCATTTTTCGGAACAAGGATACTGCTGTCCCCAGCTTTTTACGCTTTGGGCTTCATTTCCAAGAAAAGGACATCTCGGGTTTACATCCATAATTCCAAGGCCGAAATATCCCGGTTCAATGGAAGAATGTCCCTTTTGAAAAGCCGTTGGTTACTGGATTGTATTAATTAAAGTAAGTTAGCATTACTAAAAAACAGGAATAAACAAGAAAGAACTTCTCCTGTTCGATCCAACAGAACAATAAACCATATTGCAATGCTAAAGAATCGAATCAGCTTTTTATGCTTGGTCATCACTTTCATGTCATTTTCGGAAGTGTTTGCCCAATATCCGGATGTTTCCTCCGAGCAGCGGGCAAAGGCAGACGCTATCAAGTCCGCAGCATTACAGCACTCAGATGAAGCTTGGGAAAAGGCTCGGATTGCCGTTTACCGGGAAGAAATGCAAGGCAAGCCCTATATTCCTTGGGCTGCCCGTCCTACAGACCTGCCCCAAGCCGATATTCCGGCCTTTCCAGGTGCTGAAGGAGGCGGAATGTACAGCTTTGGCGGTCGTGGCGGCAAGGTCATCACGGTCACCAGCTTAGAAGATCACGGCCCCGGTACCCTTCGTGAGGCATGTGAAACCGGTGGAGCCCGGATCATTGTTTTTAACGTGGCGGGTATCATCAAACTGGAAACACCCCTGATCATCCGCGCCCCTTACGTGACAATCGCGGGCCAAACAGCTCCCGGTGATGGCGTATGTGTGGCAGGAGAAACCGTATGGGTGGACACCCATGATGTCGTGATCCGTCACATGAGGTTCCGCAGAGGAGAAACCTTTGTCGGCAGAAGGGACGATGCCATCGGAGGAAACCCCGTGGGAAACATCATGATCGACCACGTCTCTGCCAGCTGGGGATTGGACGAAAACATGTCCATCTACAGGCACATGTACGATCCAGGAGGAGGATATAAACGTGAAAAGCTGCCTACGGTAAACATCACCATTCAAAACAGCATCTTCTCCGAAGACCTCGACACCTATAATCACTCACTGGGCAGTACCCTGGGGGGAGAAAACTGTTCTTTTATGCGAAACCTGTGGGCCAGCAATGCGGGCAGAAATCCTTCCATTGGCTGGAACGGCATCTTTAATTTCGTCAACAACATCGTCTTCAATTGGTCACACCGCACCACAGACGGTGGTGATTATAAAGCAAAATATAACATCATCAACAATTATTATAAACCAGGTCCCGTAACCGACCTCAGTCGCCCGGTAAGTTACAGGATCCTCAAGCCAGAAGCTGGGAGAAGTGATTTGGACTCCATGGTATTTGGCAGGGCATATGTTACCGGCAATATTGTGGAGGGCAATGAAAAAGTCACTTCAGACAATTGGCAAGGTGGCGTGCAAATGGAAGGAAAAGATGGCAAACTCATGACGTATGAAGAAGCTACCCACTTCTTTCCGAGGATGAAGTCCAACAAGCCTTTTCCCATGCCGCACATGACCATCATGCCGACCGAAAAGGCCGTCGAATTTGTGACCGAAAATGTAGGGGCCACTCTTCCCAAAAGGGATCCCGTGGACCAACGAATCATCCGAACGGTAAAAACGGGAAAGCCTGAATACGTAAAAGGACTCGATCCTGAATCCTTCTACCAATTCGAACACCGAAGGCTACCAAGGGACTCCTATAAAAAAGGCATCATTACCGATATCAGCCAGGTGGGCGGCTACCCAACCTACAGCGGCACCCCCTATCAGGACGCCGATAAGGACGGCATGCCCGATGAGTGGGAAAACAAACACGGCCTGGACCCCAATGACCCTACCGATGCCAATGGCGATCTCAATGGAGATGGCTATACCAACATCGAAAAATACATCAACGGAATTAACCCTAAACTAACCGTTGACTGGTCTGATCTGTCCAATAATGAGGACACGTTGGCCAAAAATGGACTTTCAGTGGAAAAATAAAGGTTAATGATTTCTGACAAGTCCAATTAAGGAGGCTGTTTCATAAGTCAACACATGTCCCCGAAAATGCTCGGGACAAGCGATTCCAAGTAAACGGGAGTGATTTGATGTACTGGTATTGTACCCAGATGATTACTTCTCAGACGCTGGAGATCGCCTTGACATGGACTTTTGAGGCAGGCTCCTTTGTATTTAAAAAGCCCTCCACATTTTCCTTTCGATTAAGCTTGAATACCACTTATCACTGGATTAAAACAATTACCAAACTCTTTTTCATTTTCATATGCGAATTACCTAATTTGCTGTATGATCAACTACTTTTACTTAGGAACTGCTTTATTTGTTTTCTGTTTCCTTTCCCAAATGGGCCATGCCCAGCATTTACAGACAGACCTATCGCTTCTACAACAGGCATACAAGGATAAAATCCCCTTTCCACAGGAGACCGCCACGGGAGGACAATATGAGGTGGGAGGAACCTTTCATGTGGACGGGACACCATTCTTGGTATCCTCTGACTATGGAGAAGGGGCCGTGAACATCAATGGGGAGGAATTCGACAAGGTCTTGCTCAACTTAGATGTCGTCAAAGACCAGCTCATCACCTATCATCCCCGAAACTATCAGCAGATTATTTTGGACCATAGAAAGGTGCAGACGTTTCAGCTGGTAAGCGGAAGAAAATTCATCCAATTACCGGACATGCCGGGATACACGTGGCATTATAACGGTTATTATGAAGTACTTTGGGAAAAGGACATCATGATCATCTCCAAGCATTACAAAGAAGAAGAAATCAAAAAAGATTTCGGTTCTTCGGAAAAGTCATTTGAGTTTGAAAATCATGAAGATTTTTTTATCAAAACCTCCAATGGCTTTCGGCGTGTTACCCGTAAAAAACACGTTGTGGAGACGATGGGAATTTCGAAAAAACAAATCAATAAGATCCTTCGTCAGGAAGGCCTGCGGTTCAAAAAGAACACACGACAGGTCCTGATTGCCTTGGGCAATTTTTACACTTCCGAATCAATCAACCGTTAACTTATGAGGAACCTTCTACGACAGTTTTTTTTATGGGGATGCCTTACGCTCATGTCACTTCAGGCATATGGCCAGGACGGACAGCAGGAAACCATCACGGGATTATTCCCTGGCGTTCGTTTTTCCCAATTTGTCCATACTGTGGAAAACAAAACCTCCTATCGCTTCTTCTATGACGAAGCGGATGTGGACACGCTTTCCGTAAATATCAGCGCCAAGGAAAATGACCTGGAAGATGTGTTGGATTTGATGTTTGAGAAAACACCACTCCAATACACCATTGACGACCAGAAAAGAGTGTTTATCCATACCACAGACCATTTTCACACGGGACTTTCAAAAAATTTCTTTGACCCGGAGCAGCCTTCGGACAGCCTGGGAAATACCCAGGACGAGCGCTACCTGGACAGGGCTTATACCGGCAACAAATTATGGACTATCGGCAGCCCGGACGACCAGGACGACGGTGACAAGGCCACCCTGCGTGGTCGGATCTTCAGCCTCAAGAATGGCGAACCGATCATTGGCGCAGTAGTCTTTGAAAAGCAGCAATACACGCGCGCTGTAACGGATGAAAACGGACGCTTTAGCATCACCTTGCCTAAAGGCCGACACACCCTTCACGTGCAGCATTTGGGCCAGTATCAAGAGCAGCGACAGGTGGACTTATTGGGTGATGGAAGCTTGGTCATGCAAATCGACGAAAGCATCGTTTCCTTGGATGAAATTATCGTCAGCTCAGACCGCTTGTCCAATATCAACCGCACGGAAATGGGGGTAGAGACCATGTCCATAGCATCCATGAAAAGACTGCCATCGGTCATGGGCGAAGTGGATGTCATCAAGAGCATCCTTACGCTCCCCGGTGTCAAAACCGTCGGGGAATCCAGCGTGGGCTTTAATGTCCGGGGGGGCGCTGCCGACCAAAACCTGATCCTATTGAATAATTCTACCGTTTACAATCCTTCTCACCTGTTTGGCTTTTTCTCGTCTTTTAATGGCGATATGGTGGAGGAAGTAGAACTCCATAAAGCAGGCATGCCAGTCCAATACGGCGGCAGGTTATCGTCTGTCTTGGATGTGAAGGGAGACTATGGCAATCAGGAGAAATTTCATGGAAAGGGTGGTATTGGACTGCTTACCAGCCGGCTGACCTTTGATGGGCCGATAGGTGAGAAAACCACCTTTTTGGTCAGCGGACGGGCGACCTACAGCGATTGGCTTCTGGACTTGGTCAATGAAAAATCTGACCTCAATGCTGCCGGCGCATCATTTTACGACCTTAACCTAAACCTAAAGCACTATTTTAACGACAAAAACGAACTGAGCTTTTCTTCCTATTGGAGCCAGGACGATTTTAATTTTGCGGCAGACACGTTGTTCAATTACAGCAACCGCAATGCAAACCTCAACTGGAAGCATTATTACAGTGACCGCCTGGAAGGTGAAATCATCCTTGGCATCGACCAATATGAATTTGGGATCGAAGGATATGAAAATCCGCTCAACACTTATGCATTTGATTTTGATATCGAGCAGTACAACCTGAAGGCACACTTCACCTACGAGCATGATGATCAGCATACCCTTCATTTTGGCATGGATAACATCTACTACAACATGAACCCGGGTAAAATGGTCCCTTTAAGCGACGAATCCATCATCATTCCGGAAACGGTGAACCGGGAAAAGGCCCTGGAAACGGCCCTTTATCTTGGAGATCGTTTTGAGATCAATGAAAAGCTGACGGCCGATTATGGTGTTCGGTACGTGATCTATAATTTTTTGGGGCCAAACCAACTGTACGATTATGCAGACGGGCTGCCCAAAAGTGAAGCCACTATCACCGGCGAAACGCGCTATGATAACAACGAAGTGATTACCACCTATTCGGCTCCTGAAATAAGGGTTTCCGGACGGTATATCATTGACAATTTCACCTCTATCAAGGCGGGCTACCATACGACGCGGCAATACATCCATCTGCTTTCAAACACTTCCGCTGCTACCCCTACCGACACTTGGAAACTGAGTGATCCCTATATCAGGCCACAGCAAGGCAACCAGTTTTCGGTGGGATTCTATAAGGATTTGCTCCTGAAGGAAGATAAGCTGGAAGCTTCCGTGGAGGTGTATTACCGTGGAATGAAAAACCTCATCGATTACAGAAGTGGGGCGGAACTGCTCTTAAACAATGAAATCGAGCAAGATGTGCTCAACACCGATGGAAGGGCCTATGGGCTGGAATTCCAAGTAAAAAAATCCACAGGAAAGCTGAGTGGATGGCTGAGTTATACGTACTCCAGGTCTGAGCTTCAAACCGCTTCAGATGAGCCTGCTGAGAAAATCAATGGCGGCAGCTGGTATCCCAGTAATTTTGACCAGCCTCATGCAGTAGTGCTGGCCATGAACTATGAGCTTTCCAAACGCGCCAATGTCTCCCTGAACACCAATTACAGCACAGGACGTCCCATCACACTTCCTGTTTCAAAATTCTACTATAATGGTGCGGAACAAGTTTACTTCTCCGACCGCAACGCTTACAGAATTCCTGATTACTTTAGAGTTGACCTCTCCATGAACCTGGAAGGAAACCACAAAGTGGACAAACCTGCCCATGCTTCTTGGTCACTGGGGGTATACAACCTCCTCGGAAGGAGTAATCCGTACTCCGTATATTTCACGCCCGTAAATGGTAACCTGAGAGGCTATCAATTGTCTATCTATGCACAGCCTATCCCGTACATTACCTACAATTTCAAATTCTAATTGGACATGAAGCTATCCCAACGCATATACACGCTCATCATATTTTCCCTGCTGCTGATCAGTTGTCGTGAGCCTTACGATCCTGAGATCAACCAAGAAGACTTGGGTATCCTCGTGGTGGAAGGGCACATCGAAACCGGAGGCCGAGCGACGGTCGTTAAACTGAGCACTACCGGTTCGCTGAACGATGTGCTGAATTCCTATATACCGGTATCTAACGCACAAGTATCTATCGAGAGCCAATCGGGACAGACCTATCCGCTTCCGTTTACCGAAAATGGCACCTACACCCAGCTGCACGAGCTTTCCAATGATCAACAATACCGACTAAACATCGACATACCGGACCAAGGGCTGTATCAAAGTGAATGGCTTACGCCGATCATTAGCCCAGCGATCGAGAATGTAGGCATAAAAAGAGAAGATAATGACCGGTCTGCAACGGAGATTTATGTTTCCACACATGGCAATGAAGATGTTCGTTATTTCGCTTGGGAGTACGAAGAAACCTGGATTTTCAATCCGGAATTGCGTTCTTTTTTGAAATTTGATCCGGAACAGGATTCCGTGGTGTATCGAGATCTTAGCACTGAACGAATTGACCGGTGTTGGCGCACAGAATATTCCAACACCATTAATATTGCCTCATCGGCCCGTTTCCAAGACGAGTACATTTACGAAAAGGTCATCCAAGAAGTGCCCTTTGGCTCGGAAAGGTTTACCCAAAGGTATTCCATCTTGGTCCATCAGCGTGCCATCTCGCAGGAAGCCTTTACCTTTTATGAAACGCTGAACAAAAACACCAATGATATGGGCGATATTTTCAGCCCATTACCTTCCAACATCAATACCAACGTCCACTTTCAGGACAATGGCAGCTACAAGGCCATCGGCATGGTCACTGCTGGCGCTTCGGCCTCTAAAAGGGTGTTTTTTGACCGATTGGATATCGGACATTGGATTGTTACCAACCCCTTTTATGCCGGTTGTGACTTAATCTACGATACCATTCCAGTGCCGGAAGCCTCCAATTGGTTTTCAAGTGGAAGAACAGTACCAGTACAAATCGTAGAAGGAGGTTTTGGAGGAATTATTGGTTATCGGGGAGGAAGTAGAAGATGCACCGACTGTACCTTACGAGGCACCAATGTTCAACCTGACTTTTGGGCTAATTAATATGATGATGAGACTAACCTTACTCTTTATATTCGCCATAATGGGATCAAACCTGCTGGCGCAGCAAAACCAACCAGTGTCCTCACTGCCAAAAGAGGACGTCTATGTCCATGCCGGCCAATCCATTGCCGTGGCCGGTGAACGGCTACCGCTATCCATCAACATCACCATGGACCAAGCGCCGACCAAGTCGACATTCGCGTATGCAGATTTGGTCAGTCGATCAGGGAAACGCTTCGGCGGGGCGGTCATTCCCTTGAAAAATGGGAAAGCATCTGCTTACCTCACCGTTCCGGAAAACACCCCTTCAGACCATTACTTGCTTAGGGTTTATTCGCGTTACGCAGCCTCCCTGAACGATGCCAGCCAGTACCACCAGGAATTGATTTCTGTGATCAATCCTGCCATCCCTCCTGCCCCTAAGGCCGCGGAAAAACCACTTGACGGCAATTGGCAATCCATCACGGCTTCCAATGCCATTACGGTACAGCCCGAAAAGGAAGCGCTGAACCTTGGCGAACAATCCAGTCTTCGTTTATCGGCATCCCCCGACAGCAAGGTCACCGTTTCCATCAGCAGGAAAAATCCATTTTTGGATAGGACGCAATGGGTGCAAAACTCCCCTCCCTCCAAAACCAAGCCCCAAATGGAAGCGCTTTTACCGGAACTTCGTGGCCACATCATCAAAGGCACGCTGACGGCAAAAGAAGCGGACACGACCAAACTGTACTTCCTTTCCGCTCATGGTGACCAATCGGCTTTATACCTCGGAAAGGCCAACAGGAAAGGAGAAATCTACTTTGACTTGGGAGCCCTGAAGCACTATGAATTTCTCCTGCTCCAATCGGATGTGGATTCGGTTCCCTTTGGGTTAAACTTACAGCTCCCTTTTGCCGATGCTCCCGCTGAAGGGTTGGACTTTCCACCACTTGAAATCACCCCAGCACAAAAAGAACTCTTGGACAATTTGGTGTTGAGTGCCAGTACAAGTACGTACTTTTTAAAACCTCGGCAGCAAAATCTTCAGCCCATCGTCACTGGCTACGCCCCTGACCGCGGCTACAACTTGGATGATTACAATCGTTTTGAGGACTTGGCCACTACGCTAAAGGAGTACATGCCCACGGCACTGGTGCGGAAAAACAAAGGAAAATACTACTTTAAACTGACCAATATCCCAGAACATTCTGTCTTTGATGGCAATCCGCTGATCCTTGTGGATGGGATGCCCGTTTTTGACAGTGATAAGCTTGCCCAGTTTAGCCCTGAAAACATCAAACGGGCTGAGATCATCAACCGCCGCTTTTATATTCTCAGCTATGGATTTGATGGAATCCTAAGTTTCACTTCTTACGACAATGACTTTGGAGGCTACCCCATTCCTGAACATGCGCTGTACCTGGAATACCCTCCCATCCAGCAGCCTGTAAGCTGGCAGTTCAATGCTCCCAAAAAGGACGAGCATTTTCCAGATTTTAGGTCTGTTTTGCTTTGGGAAGAATCGGTTCAGCTGGACGATTCCGGAAAGGCAAGCCTTTCATTTACAGCCTCGCAGGTGCCCGGAACCTATGAAATCAGGGTCAGCCAAATTACACCAGATGGTCGCCAAGTTTGGACCACGAAGGAATTGGAAGTTATCGACGAAAAATAAGCCCACCGTATGGGGATCAAGCACTATTCCCGGAGGCTCCTTCCCCAAAAGGAGGACCTTTCGGGTTTAAGCCATGGATAAAAGGGATGAACACAGATTTGCTCGAATGATGTTATCCGCCGTGGCCGTTTAGATCGCAATGCCTGTGTGCCACGGCATAGAGAAGAAAATAGCCAATGCAGCAGGTTAAAAACCTGCTGCCCAATCGTCTCCGCGAGGATCACCGGCACCTTCCAGCTTACCGTCCGGCCCTACCAATATCGCATCTACCCGTCCAATGCTGCCCCTTTCTTTGATTTGGTGGCCCATTTTTTCTAGGGCTTTTTTGATCGCTGGATCCAAGGCATCTCTTTCGGGAAAAATAAAATTGGGCTTCCACTGGTGGTGTACCCTGCCACTGGATACCGCATCGGTCATGTTCATCTCATGGTCCAGCACATTCATGACCACTTGGTAAACAGAAGTAATGATCGTACTTCCCCCCGGTGTTCCGACCACCATTTTAAGCTTTCCATCTTTTTCCACTATGGTTGGGGTCATGGCGCTCAGCATGCGCTTTTCAGGCTGAATGGCATTGGCCTTTCCTCCCAGGAGTCCGTAAACATTGGGCACCCCTGGTTTGCTGCTAAAGTCATCCATTTCATTGTTCATCAAGAAGCCGGCTCCGGAAACGAATACCTTGGAGCCATAGCCGGAATTGATGGTGGTCGTCACCGACACGGCATGGCCATTGGCGTCCACGATGGAGTAATGGGTGGTTTCTTCGCTCTCCTGGTGATTTAGCTGCATGGCCAGCACCTCTTCACTATCGGTGGCCTTATTCGGATTGATCTGCTTTACGCGACTGGCAATATATTGGTCATCCAACAGTGCTTTCTGCGGCACCTCCCAAAAGTCTGCATCCCCAAGGTGCTTGGCCCTATCCGCATAGACCCTTCGCTCCATTTCGGTCATCAGGTGAATGGTTTCGGGAGTATGGAAGCCCAGATCGCCCATTGGAAAATGCTCCGACATTTTTAGCAATTGCATCAGGGCAATGCCGCCACTGCTGGGCGGTCCCATGCTATAAATGGTCGCCCCCCGGTACTGGCCGGTGATAGGTTCACGCCACTTGGACGTGTACTTGGCCATGTCTTCCAGCTCGATGATGCCATTTCCAGCTTTCATCTCTGCCACCAGCAATTCGGCCGTTTTCCCTTTATAAAAACCATCTCTTCCCGCTTTTTGGATGCGTTTGATGGTAGCGGCCAAGTCTTTTTGGATCAGCAGGTCGCCTTCTGCCCATTCTCCTTCCAGCTTTACCAAAGGAATGTCTGTGCTATCGCGGTTATGCTCGATGAACGTCTTACGGTACCTGTTATAATTATTGGCCTGCTTGGCGGTGATCGCAAAACCACTCCGTGCCAAGGTATAGGCGGGCTGTAACAATTCCTTCAAGGGAATAGTGCCATATCGGGCATGGGCCTTGAGCATGCCGTCCACGGATCCGGGAACGCCCGAAGCCATCGGCCCAGCCAGGCTGAGGCCATCGATGATATCCCCATTTTCATCTTGGTACATTTCCTCGTATGCCGCTAGGGGTGCCTTTTCTCTAAAATCCAGCGACACCACTTCCCCATTCGGCTGACGGTACATCATAAAGCCTCCGCCGCCCAAGTTTCCCGCTGCGGGGTACACCACCGCCAGCGCAAAATGCACCGCGACCATCGCATCAACGGCATTTCCTCCTTTCTCAAGCACCTCCACGCCCACTCGAGTGGCCTCTGGATGGGCGGATACCACCATGGCCTTTTCACCAAAAACGGTTTTGCCTTCCAGGTATTCCTTTTGGCCCAGGTTGGCACAGCCGGAAACATACACCAAGGCCATCAACAGGGCCGTTATTTTCAAAAAAAATCGCTTGTCAGCCATTTGCTGTCGTACTATCAACTTCATAAAGGGGATTTGTTTTAATTTTTGTGTACTCCTATTACTATTTTGTCAATCAGACCGCTCCATACCTCCGTAACACCTGCAAAATATCTGCTTTTTTTGCGAATATTTTGTTTCCGTTGGTCAAAAAAACTTGAAAGGGTAAGGAATTTTTCCTAAAAAATCCCAGGGAGTAAGCAAGATTAAGAGTTCACAACAGATGGTCTAAATGTATGAATCCTACTAAAGCTGTGATTACCATGGCAAGGTATAATTATTCGTGAACTTTGGTTTTTCAATGGTTCTCATAAATGTTAACGTATTGCCGAAAGCAAATCACCACTTAGCAGTTTGTAGTGCCCGTATGAAGAAGCGGTGAACACACCTTGCATTCCGCACAGGAAACCTTTATTCATGGTGGAGCTGCTTTTTATAAACATCTAACTTTGCCCTTACCTCTTCTCCTAGCACGGGATATTTGATGTCTTTTCGCTCTTTCAGCTCATCATACATAATGTCGGCCACTATGGTTCTAGCAGCCTTTTTATTGTCTGCCGGAATAATATACCACGGTGCATGGTCCGTTGAGGTAATATTGATGGCTTCTTCATAATATTGCTGGTATTTGTCCCACAAGGTGCGTTCTTTTAGATCATCTGGAGAGAATTTCCAGTTTTTTTCCTCAAGACGTAACCTCCTTAACAGCCTATTCTTTTGCTCCTCTTTGGATAAATGGAGAAAAAACTTGAAAATAATGGTGCCATTTTGTGCCAAATGCCTTTCAAATGCCTTGATCTGCTCAAAACGTTCATGCCAAAAGGCATCCGTAATATCTTCCACCGAATCTACTCCAGGAAGGTGCTCTCCCAAGATGTACTCGGGATGTACCCGGGTTACCAATACATTTTCGTAGTGGGAGCGGTTAAAGACACCAAATTTCCCACGGGCAGGCAATGCTATATAATGTCGCCACAAATAGTCTTGTTTCTTTTGGATACTAGTAGGCGTTTTAAAACTATGCACCACTACTCCTCTTGAGTTAAAATCCTTAAAGACTTCTCGTATCAAGCTGTCTTTCCCTGCGGTATCCATGCCTTGAAAACACACCAACACACTATACTTGCCGTGGGCGTACAGGACATCTTGTAGCTTTCCTATTTTCCTTCTGATATCACTCAGGCGATCCTTCAATTGATCATCTGAAGCATTTAGATTGGTTAAGGTCGGTACATCTTTCAAACGGATAGGGGCATCTACTCGATAATAAGAAGTCTTGATTTTATCCATTGCTTTTTTTATTCAATATAAAATCATTTCATCAAAACTCCATAGGACCTTGAATACCATTGGAAGGCATAGGTGTTTTTGAGTACTGGTTAATGAAGGATTTTGCATTGAACGGCATGAGTCAAATCTACTTGCTCCTTAAATCACCCCCATACATGAAATCTGTTTTTTACCGAGCATACCGATCCACTGCAAATGCATCGGTTTTTAGGGTTCCGATCTTTCCGCTTTTGAGGTCCGCCAAAAGTTTGCCGGTGGCCGGTGCCAAGCTTACGCCCATCATGCTATGGCCCGCCCCGAAGGCGACATTTTCCCAGCCGGGGGCCTTGCCGATATAGGGCAACCCGTCGGGTGAGCAGGGGCGCATGCCTTTCCAAATCTTGTCTTGGGAAGGAAATGCTGCCTTAAATTCAGGATAATAGGCTTTTATGGACTCAAAAATTCCTTGCACCCGGCGCATATTTATTTTGTCCACGTGACTGGAAATTTCCATGGTTCCCCCAAACCGGACCTTCTCGCCATAAGGGCTTTGGGATACCCTGGCCTCGGTAAGGATACTTGCCTGCTTCAGCTCCGGCGTATTGGGCAGCTCAAAACTATAGCCCTTCCCTCCCATCATGGGAAGCCTGAACCCAAGCATCTTAGCGATCTCCCCGGACCAAGACCCGGCGCAAACCATCACCTGGCCACAGTCGATCTTACCTTCATTGGTCATGACGGCGTTTACATTACCGGCTGATTTCTCAAATCCGGTGATGGTGACATTACGCTGGAGCTGGACACCACTTTTCTCCAAGTGGTTTTTGAGCAAGCGGTAGAGGTCCTTGGGCGAAAGGTGGGCATCATCGGGAAAATATACGCCACCAAGGACATCCACTTCGTGGTGAGGCTCCAGTTTACGGATATCATCCTTGCTGAGGATTTCAGCGCGTAGCCCACTTTCACGGGCCAAATGCGCCAGGGCTGCTTCCTCCTTCTCTCCTTCCTTGGTTTTGTAAAGCATCAGTAATCCTCGATCTTGTAATTTTATAGCCTCATTACCATGTGTGGCGACAAAATCCAAGTAAAGCTGCTTGCTGTACAGGCTAATTGCCTTGAGGTAAGGGATGGAGCGCTGCACATGGGCAGCATTGGAGTGACGGTAAAATTGCAAGCACCAATCCACCAAACGCTTATCCAAACGGGGCTGAATATAAAAAGGGCTCTTGGACGAGAACATCCAGGCCATCCCTTTGGCGATCATCCCCGGAGAAGCCAAGGGCACAATATGACTGGGCACGATCATGCCGGCATTGCCCGTAGAACAATTCTCCTCCATGTCTCCTTTGTCCACGACAATCACCTCTTCTCCCTGCTGCTGGAGAAAATATGCCGTAAAGAGTCCTACCACACCACCTCCAATTACCACCGTTGGTTTCATATTGCTTTGTTGTCGAATTGTTTTGTGTTCAACTGTTATTCTGTGGATAGCGATAAGGCTAATCCATCTTTGCACTTGGTTCTGAATACTTGATCCCGTGTACCTCGTACTTACATTTGTCTATAATCGGCCCGCTACCCTTTCCTAAATCACCTGAAATCCATGCACATACGGATCATCATCGTCAAGGAAAATGGTATTGTATCCGGTGATTTTAGCCCAGCCTTCGATGCTGGGAATGATGGCATCATAGTCGCCAACGTTGGTCTCCCCGATAATCTCACCGGTAAAGGTGGAGCCGATATAGCTTTCGTTGACAAAGGGTTCATTTGCCTTGAGTAATCCGCGGGAATACAATTGGGCCATCCGCGCCGAAGTCCCCGTCCCACATGGAGAGCGGTCGATGGCCTTGTCGCCATAAAAAACGGCATTTCGGCCATGGGAATGTTCATCCAAGGTCCTGCCAATCCACTGGATATGGCTGAGGCCGTTGATCCGCGAATTTTCGGGATGCACAAAGGTATAAACTTCATTGATCGCCTTGCGCAGTTTTCGGCTCATGGTAATCAGCTGCTCTGCGGTAAAGTCCTGTAATCCTCCGAAATTTTCCTGCGGCTCGATAATCGCATAGAAATTACCGCCGTAGGAAACATCAAAGATCAACTCTCCAAGCACGTCACAGCTGATGTTCAAATCCTTCGCAATCACAAAGCTGGGGACATTGGTCAATTTGACGGAAGTAACCTTCTCTCCTTCTTGCGTATAACTCACCAAAACCAACCCTGCGGGGGTCTCCAACCTTAGCTTTCCAGGTACCTTTGGCGTGATCAGTCCTTCCTCAATGGCCACTGTCACCGTTCCGATCGTACCATGTCCGCACATGGGCAAGCACCCGCTGGTCTCAATGTACAAAACAGCCACATCATTCTCAGGATCATGTGGCGGATAAAGCATGGAGCCGGACATCATATCATGCCCTCTCGGCTCAAACATCAACCCTCTTCTGATCCAATCGTAATGTTTGATGAAAAATTGCCTTTTCTCAAACATGTTTTCCCCTTCCAAAAAAGGGAGACCGCCCGTGACCACCCGTACCGGATTGCCACACGTGTGGGCGTCAATACAACTAAAGGTTTTTTTCATTTATAGCGTGATAACTACATCTATCTTACTGCTGAAGATTTCCCTCTTTTATTATTCTCTTGATACTGCCCTACTTCACTACTTCACCGTCCACGGTTCTGATGATGTCCAATGGATTGGCTTCTTTCAGCTCCTTGGGCAATAACCCGTCGGGGCAGTTTTGGTAGGCAAATGGTCGGGCAAAACGTTTGATGGCATAAACCCCTACAGAGGTACTCCTGCTATCGGTGGTGGCAGGGAACGGTCCGCCATGCTGCATGGCATGTCCCACTTCCACTCCTGTCGGCACGCCGCCAAAGAGTAACCGGCCACATTTATCTTGTAGCGTATTGATCAAGGCCGCCTGATCGGTAAGTTCGCTTTCACTGGCCCACAGGGTGATGGTCAGCTGTCCTTGGAGGGTTTTTGCTGCTTTTAGCAACGCCGCTATGCTGTCATAAGCCACCACGATGCCAAATGGTCCAAAAACCTCTTCTTGCAGCGATGGTGATTTGATCCAAGTATCCAAGTCGGTCAAAGCCAGGGCAGGATGTCCGGCATCCTTTGCCGCAGCCTTTTGGATCCACTTCAGTCCACCTGTGTCTGCCAAGTGATCCAGGCTTTGGTGATACGCGGTTTGGATTCCTTCATGTAACATGGCTTGTCCCGCAGCATCCGCCAGCACTTTTCCTGTATTTTGGGCAAAGGCCTCTGCCATGTCCGCAGGCACAAAAATCACCCCCGGATTGGTACAGAATTGCCCGGCTCCCAATGTCAGGGACTGGGCATATTGCCCGGCTACTTGCTCGGAATTGGCCAGTGCGCTTTCAAAGGCAATAATCGGATTGATACTGCCCATTTCTGCATAAACGGGAATGGGTTCAGGCCGGCTGTTGGCCAAGTCAAACAGGGCTTTACCCCCCTTAAAGGAACCTGTAAACCCTACCGCCTTGATCGCAGGGTGCTGCACCAAAGTCTGGCCTTCGGAAATGCCCCCTTCCACATGCTGAAAAACACCCTCTGGAAGCCCCGCCGCTGCAATGGCCTGCTGAATGGCTTCGAATACCATCAAGGAAGTTTTGGGATGACCCGGGTGTCCTTTGTACACCACCGTACATCCTGCCGCAAGGGCTGAAATGCTGTCTCCACCGGCCGTAGAAAATGCCAATGGGAAATTGCTGGCCCCAAACACCGCCACGGGCCCCAAGGGCACGAGCATCCTTCTCAAGTCTGGTTTGGGAGCGGGAGTTCTTTCTGGATCTCCATGGTCAATCGTGACTTCAAGCCAAGTTCCCTCTTCTACGTATTTGGCAAAAAGACGGATTTGGCCGGTAGTGCGGCCCAATTCTCCGGTGATCCTTCCTTCTGGTAAATGCGATTCCTCACACGCCGTAGGAATCAAGGCCTCCTTGATGGCTTCCAATTGGTCGGCAATTTTCCGGAGAAAAGCCGCCCGCTCTGCCAAAGAAGTGATTTTATACTGTTCAAAAGCTGCTTCAGATTGGTAAACTACCTTATCTAGTTGCATTTATATACTGGTTTTGATTTCAGCTAATTCCGGTCGGTTTTCCAAACCGGTTTGAATGAGTTTTTCGACACGCGCACGTTCTTCTCCTATCAACGTCAATCGGGGTGCACGCACGTTTTCTGTACCAATGCCGGCCATTTGCTCAGCCAGTTTGATGTATTGCACCAATTTAGGATGAATATCCAATTCCAGCAAGGGCAAAAACCACTGATAAATCGGCAATGCCTCTTCAATCCTACGCTCTTTGCACAAGTCAAAAAGAACGACGGTTTCTTTTGGGAAGGCACAAACCAATCCTGCTACCAGTCCATCGGCGCCCATCAGGACACTTTCCATGGTCAAGGTGTCCACCCCACAAAGGATTTTATAGCGATCACCAAACCTGGTTTTCATACGGGTCACATTGGACACATCACGCGTGGACTCCTTTACTGCTTGGATATTCTCGCATTCCATCAGCTCATCGAACATCTCCAAGGTAACATAGGTCTTGTAATCCACCGGATTGTTATAGATCATGATCGGCAGATGGGTCGCCTGTGCCACCGTTTTAAAATAGGTAACTGTTTCCCTATGATCAGAAGGATACCGCATGGGAGGAAGCAACATCAAGGCGTCCAGCCCCAGCTCTTCCGCCTTTTTGGCCCAATAAATAGCCTTTGCGGTGGAGCCTTCAGCGATGTTCAGCACCACGGGAACCCTGCCGGCTATCTTTTCCTTGGTCTTCTTGGTCAGTTCGATTTTTTCTTCATCCTCCAACACACTGGACTCACCCAAAGTACCTCCCAAGATCACACCGCTGACGCCTGCATCTATTTGGGCTTCCAAATTAAGGAAGAAAGTATCATAATCAATGCTGCCGTCACCATGAAATTTCGTGGTAACCGCAGGAAAAACTCCGTTCCAATTCATACGTTCTTAATTTATCGTTCGTAACAAAGGTAACAGTTGGTCCCGTGTGATTATTGCACCAAATTAGTGATTATTGATACAATATTGGCTGAGCGGAATTTTGAAACAGGGCAAATACATTTTGTGTATGCTAGGTATCCTTTGTACTACTGGTACGCCAATCTTTTTTTGTGCTACCCCCTCTTTTTCTGATGGCCTTTGGCCACGGAACCATGATTCCTTTGGTGGATCTTATCCTTTTCCTATTTCAGGTGTGAAAATAGCTTTCAGAATATCGCGACAGTTCATGTCACATGCTTCTCTCTCCCCTTATTTTTTCTTTACTTTGCCGTCATGCAACATCCACTTTCCCTTTCTGAGCTGAACCAACTCATCCAGCAAGCCCTGGATATCCAGCTTCATCCCAGCTATTGGGTCATCGCAGAGATTGGTGAACTGCGGGATTCACCCCGTGGGCATGCCTATTTGGAACTGGTGGAGAAAACAGACCAACAGATCCTCGCCAAAATCCGAGGAAACATCTGGTCCTATACCTACCGGGGCATTTCCAGTAGGTTTTCATCCATTACCGGCCAATCCCTTAAACCCGGCATGAAAGTCTTGGCACAGGTGAGTGTGCAATTCCATGAAGTCTACGGCTTGAGCCTAAACATCAAGGACATCGACCCAAACTTCACCTTGGGAGAAAAAGCCAGAAAACGACAGGAGACCATCGACAGGCTTACCAAAGAAGGGCTTATGGAGTTGAACAGACAATTTATCTTGCCCCAAGTCCCGCAGCGGGTGGCGATCATCAGCTCGGCAAATGCAGCAGGTTTTGAGGATTTTATCAATCAGGTAGACCATAACCGTGAAGGTTTTCAGGTACACTGGAAACTTTACCAAGCCACGCTCCAAGGAGATCAGGCGGCCGCCAGCATGACTTTGGCCATTGAGCAGGTCGAAATGGCCAATCAGGCCCACCCCTTTGATCTGCTGGTCATCATTCGGGGCGGAGGAGCCCAGTTGGACCTGGACTGTTTTGATGATTATGGATTGGCCAAGGCCATCGCCAATACCACCTTGCCAGTGGTCACGGGCATCGGTCACGAGCGGGATGAATCCATAGTGGACATGGTCGCCCACACCAAAATGAAAACCCCTACTGCAGTAGCCGCATTTATCCTGGAAGGTTTCAGGGAATTTGAGGATTTATTGGAAAAGCACCTTAAGATATTGGAAAGAAATGCAGCCTACCATCTTCAAAAAGAAGAGCGAAAAATCTCCCAGCACGGTCACCTGCTGAAAAGCCTTTTCCAGAACCAAAAGAACCGCGCGCAAGAACGGACTAACCTCCTCCAATACCGCATTCGATCCCTCGCCAACCAGGCCATAAAGCTACGTTCCCATCAACTGGAAACCATGGAAGGGATCTTCAAAAAAGAAGTACAGGGGATCCTCCAGCAGCAAAAAGACAAAATGGAAAGCCTGAAAACGGACCTGATCCGGCTTGACCCTGCCACCTTCTTCAAAAAAGGATATACACGTTCAGAAATCAATGGCCTCCCCATCAGCAAGGCCAATCCCCAAGAAGGCGATCAGCTTACGACCTATGGGGCAAAAACAACGATTCAGAGTACCATCAAATCAATAGAAAACCATGAGTGATCAGAAAAATTTCAGTTACGACAAAGCAGTGGCCAGAATAGAAGAAATCGTCCGTCTTTTGGAACAAGATGACAAAAGCATCGACGAGCTTTCCGTATTGGTAAAGGAGGCCAGTAAACTGGTAAAAGACTGCAAGTCCAAGTTGAGAATGACAGAAGAAGACATCCTAAAGGCTTTTGGAGAGGATGAAAACCAATAAAAATTAGCCAACCTGGATTATATCCCCTTCAACTGTGCCAACCTTGTCACCTTCAGGCTTTTCCCCGTAGGTATTCCTCCCGTGCCTCAGGCGTCAAGATGCCCTCAAATATAATGGAAATGGCCTGATCATATATTTTGGCCGGGTTGGTTTTCAGGCCCTCCACCATCTCTTTTGGAAACTGCCCCAAAAATTTGGGATCGATTAAATTTTGGATGGCCGAGGCGTACAGCAGCACCACCATGCTCTTGTCCACGTGGGAAGCCACCAGCCCCTGATCAATTCCCGTCTGAATCAACCGCTGGAAACGCAAATAAGCGGAAGTTCGGATATAGTCCTCCAGGGCAGCCCACACTTCTGGCACCTGTTCTCGCATATCGGCCAACAAGGCCGGATTGATAGGCGCCAAATCCTTGGCAATGGCAGACAACATGGATTTCAACTTTAGCAGGAAACTGAGTTCCTCATTTTCCAAAATGGTTTCCACCTTCATGCTCAGCTTGGTTCTCAGCATGTTAAAAGAGGCTTCCAATAACTCCTGCTTACCTGGAAAATACTGATAAACGGTCTTTTTGCTCATCCCCAATTTTTTGGAGATATCATCCATGGTGGTATGTTTGAACCCATTCTTTAAAAACAGCTGATTAGCCGTTTCCAGAATTTTTAATTCCACTTCCTCGTTTCGTTGCGCTTTCATTGTTGTCGTTGCTCCACCCCAAATATAGCTATTGTAGGCAAAATAGCCAGCCTAAACAAATAATGAAGGGGTTTTCCCCCGTAAATTCGACGAAAAAATGTAGATTTGAACATCAAGAAGCAATCAGAATTTAAGCAGCTAGATGAGCACCATTCCAAAACCTGAAGCCCAAAAAAGAATTGCTGAGCTAACAGCTACCATTAACCACCATAACCAGCTGTACTATCAGAAAGATCAAAGTGAGATCAGTGACTTTGAATTTGACAAGTTGCTGGAAGAGTTGATGCTACTGGAAGAACAGTTTCCAGAGTTTCAGGATAAAAACAGTCCTACCCAGCATGTCGGCGGCACCATCACCAAGGAATTCGAAACCGTGGAACATGAAACCCGGATGCTGTCCTTGGGAAATACCTACAGCAAAGAGGAGCTCATTGCCTTTGATGAGCGTGTGGCCAAAGGCTTGGGACATCGCCAATATAGTTATTGCTGTGAACTGAAATTTGATGGCGTGGCCATCAGTTTGGTTTATGAAAAAGGCGAACTGGTCAGGGCGGTCACGCGTGGAGATGGCTACCGGGGCGATAATGTCACGGCCAATGTAAAAACCATCAAGAACATTCCACTTTACCTGCAAGGCGATGATGTTCCGGACAAATTTGAAATCCGTGGTGAGATTTTCCTTCCCGTCAAGGAATTTGAAAAGATCAATACCGAAAGGGAGGCCAATGGCGAAGCGCTTTTGGCCAATCCTAGAAACACGGCGTCAGGCACCTTAAAGATGCAGGACAGCAGTATTGTCGCCAAAAGGCGCCTAAACTGTTACTTTTATCAGCTTCTGGGCGATCAAATCGGAGTGGACCAGCATGATCAAGCCATGGACCGCTTGGAAAAATGGGGATTTAACATCTCTCCTACCTATAAAAAATGTACGGATATCAATGCCGTATTCGAATACATAGAATCATGGCGGGAAAAGCGCCACAGCTTGCCACTGGAAACGGACGGTGTAGTGCTTAAGGTAAACGATTATGCCCAGCGCGAAGAACTTGGCTTCACCGCTAAAATCCCCCGTTGGGCGATCGCCTATAAGTATAAAGCAGAAAGTGCGGAAAGTACGCTCATGTCCGTCACTTACCAAGTGGGCAGAACGGGAGCCATCACTCCCGTGGCCAATCTTTCCCCTGTCTTGCTTGCAGGCACCACCGTTAAGCGTGCTTCCCTGCACAATGCCAATGAAATCATGCGACTGGACCTGCACCACGGTGACGTGGTCTTTGTGGAGAAAGGCGGAGAGATCATTCCTAAAATAACCGCCGTGGCGGTAGAAAAAAGGAAAGCTGATGCCAAGCCCATCGCTTACATCACCCACTGCCCGGAATGTGGCACACCACTGGAAAGGAAAGAAGGTGAAGCCAAACATTTCTGTCCAAATACTGCATCCTGTCCACCACAAGTACTTGGCCGGATAGAGCACTTTGTGCATAAGCGCGCCATGGATATTGACAGTATGGGAACCGAGCGAATAAGGGCCTTGATCAATCAAGGATACATAGAGCATCCTGCCGACCTGTACGAACTGGAAGCTAAAAAAGACCAGCTGCTAGGCTTGGAGATCAATGCCGAGCAATATGAAAAAAGCAGCGACGGATATTTATATGTCACCTTGCGAAAGGCGCTCTTTGCGATCACTGATGGCATTTCACTTTCAGCCATCGACCGGTACCTATCGGACACCGAAGCACTGGAGCAGCATCAGAAGCTGGCGCAATTCCCTGATTTCATCCAGCAGCAAAACAAAAAAGTAGCCTTAAACCTGGCTGCGCTTGACAAGCTGAAGGACACCTTGAGCGACCTTCCCCATGACCAAATCGAAGATTTCTTGCCCGTTTCGGCGGTGATGGCCATGTTTGTAGGGAATCAATGCTCCATGGAAAAGCTGCAGCTCCTGAGCCAACAAAAGAACACGGTGCATGATATCGTATTGACCTTTGATTTTGAACTGCATCAGGATCAAGAAGATAAAATCAAAAAACTGAAAGGCAACACCTTCCAGGAAGGTGTCATTTCCAATATGCTCGCTGGAATCCAAGCCTCCAAAAACCAACCTTTCGAAAAGGTGCTTTTTGCCTTGGGCATTAGAAATATCGGAGAAAATACCGCCCAACTCTTGGCGAGGCATTTTAAGACCATTGAAAACCTTACTCAAGCGAGCACCGAACAGCTACTGGACATCAACGGTGTTGGGGAGACATTGGTCGGTAGCATTCGGGAGTTCTTTTCACAAGAAGAAAACAAGCAAAATATCCAGCGGCTAAAAGCCCATGGGCTACATTTTGAAATCAAAGCAGAAGATCTCCCAGAGCAAAAGGGCAATGCCTTGGAAGGCCTGAAAGTGCTGGCCTCGGGAAAATTTGAACATTTCAAACGTGACGAGATCATAGAGGCCATTTCTGCCCACGGGGGCACCTACCTAAAATCCGTTTCTAAAAACCTTGACCTGATCATTGAAGGAGCAGACATGGGGCCCAGTAAAAAAGAAAAAGCGCAAAAACTCGGCATCAAGATGATTTCTGAAAATGAATTCTTAAGCATGATCGCGGATTAACCCATCCCCAAGCCATCAGGTATGAAATGGATCAAAAAATTCTTTGTTGGACTAAAAATCCAGAAAAATAAGGACCAAAAATACGAGAAAAGCAAAAAATCGATTGAGGAAATAAAATCAATTCATATTTTAGCAAATTCTTATGAAAATTTGGCAAAAGCTGAGCAATGTGTTGCCACCCATTGGCCTGGCATCACCATTTCAGGCATGTACTATCATGAAAGTAAAGAGGACTCAAAAGGCTTCTCTATTCAAAATTTCAGTTTGTTTGGAAAGCCAGATGAAGCCTTGCAGGATTTCATTGACCGACACGCTGATATCTTGATGGTAACCACCACCACTTTTGATCCTTTTATGCACTTGGTCGTCCAGCGAAAGCCTGCAGATTATAAAATCGGCTTTCGAAGTGAGATCGGTGGGGAATTATTGGATTTAATGTTGGAAAAAGATGGAAATAATCTATCGCCAAATATTGAAAATTTACTGAAATACCTAAAGAAGATAATTTAAAAAATGGAACAATTTATTGGGACAGGGGTAGCATTAGTTACGCCGTTTGATGAAGAAGGGAATATTGATTATAATGGATTGGACAAGGTAATAGAGCATGTCATCCAGGGAGGAGCCGATTACTTGGTGGTCATGGGTACCACTGGAGAGGCATCCACCATGAGCCGCAAGGAAAAGCATGACATCCTTGCTGCAGCCGTTAAAACCAATAATGGAAGGTTACCCATCGTTTATGGTATCGGAGCCAATAACACGCAAGCTGCTATTGATGAAATAGATGAAACGGACCTTTCAGGGGTGGCCGCCTTGCTATCGGTCAGTCCGTACTATAATAAACCCACCCAAGAAGGAATCTATCAACACTATATCAAAGTGGCTGATGCCAGTCCAGTTCCAATTATCCTTTACAACGTCCCTGGCCGTACGATGTCCAATATCACGGCAGCGACGACCTTACGCCTTTCCGAACACCCTAAGATTATCGGCGTGAAAGAAGCTAGCGGCGATATGGTCCAATGCATGGATATCATCCGCAAAAAACCATCGGACTTTTTATTGATTTCTGGTGATGACATGTTAACGACTTCACTAAAAGCCATCGGTGGACACGGAGCCATTTCGGTATTGGCCAATGCCTATCCCGATATCTTTAAGACCATTTGCCATGGCAGTGCGGAAGAATCACTGGCGGCTACTTTCAGGCTATTGGACATCAATGCTTGGATGTATGTCGAAAGTAATCCCGTAGGAGTCAAAAATCTCCTCAAGCACATGGGCGTATGTGGCGATCAAGTGCGCCTCCCCTTGCTGAGGGCTACGGAAAGTCTGGACAAAAAAATCAAGGAACTTGCCGCAAAGGTTTAACCCTAAATTACCAAGTAAAGAAGGGCTGGCCTGTTTGAAACAAGACCATATAAGAACAAAAAAAAAGGAGACCAATTAAGTTGGTCTCCTTTTTTAATACAAGAAGATATATTACTCTTTATTCTTGATTTCCTGAACCTCTTTACGAATATCTTGTGCGATATTCTTAAGATCTTGCATTCCCTTTCTTACTCTGGTACCAGCAGCTTGATTGCCTTTGTCATAGAACTTCTCGAAGTCTGACTCCAAAGCGGTAACGAGATCTTTAATTTCACTAAATCTGCTCATAGTAAAAATTAGTTTTTTGGTTGATGATAAGTTTTATTTACCTTCTCAATATAGTCAAAATGTTTATAAAACAACAGAAGAGGCATATTTTTTGGATTTATTCTCCAAATGAGGTTGCCAATTCGGTAGTTTTATAATAGCCACTGGTCAATTTGTCCTTAATGGCTTCAAAGGCAATAATCGTTTCACTTACATCTTCCAACGTATGCGCTGCAGTAGGGATCAAACGGAGGATAATCATGCCTTTTGGCACGACCGGATAGATCACCACAGAACAGAATATATTGTAATTTTCACGGAGGTCCTTGCTAAGCGTCGCTGCTTCGCCTACGGTACCGTTCAGGACCACAGGAGTCACCGGAGTGGTAGTCGTACCGATGCTGAAGCCTTTCTCTTTAAGGCCGTTCTGAAGGGCATTGACTACTTCCCATAATCTTTCTTTGTGCTTAGGGTTTTCGCGAATCATCTCCAACCTTTTCAAGGCTCCTTCCACGAAAATCATCGGCAACGCCTTGGCAAAAATCTGGGAACGCATATTGTATTTCAGGTAGTGTACCACCTTGGTATCACCGGCCACAAATGCTCCAATTCCAGCCATTGACTTGGCAAAAGTGGAGAAATAAAGGTCCACTTGATCTTGTACCCCCTGAGCTTCACCGGCACCGGCACCTGTAGGCCCCATAGTTCCGAATCCGTGGGCATCATCCACCACTAATCTGAATTGGTACTTTTCCTTGTACTTGACGATACCTTTGAGGTCTCCCATATTACCGGTCATCCCGAAAACTCCTTCGGTGATCACCAAGATACCTCCTCCGGTTTCATTGGTAAGCTTCTCAGCTCTGATCAATTGCTTTTCGAAGCTCTCCATATCATTATGAGGATACACAAAGCGCTTGCCCATGTGCATTCTCAGTCCATCGATGATAGAGGCATGGCATTCGCTATCGTACACGATGACATCCTTACGATCCACTAGAGAATCGATGACGGACATAATTCCCTGATAGCCGTAGTTGAGTAAGTAAGCCTTTTCCTTCCCTACAAATGCTGCCAATTCATTTTCCAACTGCTCATGCATATCAGTGTTTCCTGACATCATTCTAGCGCCCATGGGATAGGCAGCTCCCCATCTCTTGGCAGCTTCTGCATCAGCTTTTCTGATTTCAGGGTGATTGGCCAGTCCTAAGTAGTTGTTCAAACTCCAGGTCAGCACTTCCTCCCCTTTAAATTTCATTCTAGGTGCAATTTCACCTTCCAACTTCGGGAACATGAAATATCCTTCAGACAAATCCGAATGTTTGCCCAAGGGGCCTAGATTCGTGTTTAATTTTTCAAATATATCCAAAACTTATAACGTTTAGAGTACTTAATCTTTACTTCTTATAGCGGTCCGTTAAAACCCCCAAAAATAGCACTTTTTCCAGTCTTGTGCAAAAAAAGCCCCGTTTTTCAGTTATTTACCCATTAATTACTATCTTACATTTACGGAATTTTTAGCCTTGGACGAAGCCCTTATCGATTATGCCAAAAATAAGAAAGATCCTGGTAGCCAACCGTGGGGAAATAGCCTTACGAATCATGAGAACCATCAGGGAAATGGGACTTAAAAGCGTAGCGGTCTACAGTGAGGTGGACAAAAACGCTCCACATGTGTTGTATGCAGACGAATCTTATTGCCTCGGGCCAGCACCTTCCCACAAATCCTATCTCCTCGGAGAACGCATCATTGAAGCGTGCCAAGCCCTCGGTGCAGATGCCATCCATCCGGGCTATGGCTTCCTATCGGAAAATACGGCCTTTGCTAAAAAGGTAGCTGACGCTGGACTCATTTTTATCGGCCCTTCTCCTGAATCAATCGAAATCATGGGAGACAAATTGGCGGCCAAAAAAGCCGTTTCCCACTATGACATCCCGATGGTTCCTGGGACCGACCATGCTATTCTGGACATCCAAGAAGCCAAAAAAACAGCGGTAGAAATTGGCTACCCTATCCTTATCAAGGCCAGTGCAGGAGGAGGTGGCAAAGGCATGCGCATCGTGCAAGACGAGGGGGAGTTTGAAGAACAGATGAAAAGGGCTGTCAGTGAAGCTCAGTCTGCTTTTGGTGATGGTGCCGTGTTTATCGAAAAATACATCACCTCTCCAAGGCATATTGAGATCCAAATCCTAGCAGATCAGCATGGAAATTACCTCCATTTGTTTGAAAGGGAATGCTCTGTACAGCGTCGGCACCAGAAAGTCATAGAAGAAGCTCCTTCTGCAGTGGTGAACCAAGAAATGAGAAAAGCGATGGGCCAGGCGGCCATTGATGTGGCCAAAGCCTGTCAATACTACGGTGCAGGCACGGTCGAATTTATCGTCGATGAGGCGCTTAATTTTTACTTCCTGGAAATGAATACACGGCTTCAGGTGGAGCATCCCGTAACCGAAATGATCACCGGGAAGGATTTGGTCCGGGAGCAAATTTTCATTGCGGAAGGCCAAGCACTTTCCTTCGCACAGGATGACCTTACCATTCTGGGCCACGCCATAGAAACCAGGGTCTATGCTGAAGATCCGACCAATAATTTCCTGCCTGACATTGGCAAATTGGCGACCTACCGGCTTCCACAGGGGCCCGGCATCCGCGTAGACGATGGCTTTCGGGAGGGCATGGAAATCCCCATCTATTATGATCCCATGATTGCCAAGCTGGTCACCTTTGAGGAAGATCGACCAAAGGCCATCCAAAAAATGGTCCGAGCCATTGACGATTACCATATCACAGGGATCTCGACCACGCTGTCCTTTGCCCGATTTGTCATGCTTCACCCTGCTTTTCAATCTGGTGAATTTGACACCAAGTTTGTCGAAAAGCATTTTGCACCAAGTAAATTGGCAGAGAATTTCTCAGAAGAGGAAGAGGAAATTTTGGCCACCATCGCCGCGTACCTGCTTCCGAACGCAAAACAGCCATCTACGAACGTTAATGGTCAAGATCAGAACAATTCCAAATGGAAAACCCGAAGGATGAATGGCTGAAATCATACCGTTCAGGGCTTGGCGGTATGCCCCGAAATTTCGCCCTCAGATCAGCCAATTATCGTTGCCCGCACTGGAAAGCTACGATGAAGACAACCTATCCTCCCGTTATCGACTACCCCAAAACAGTATCCACCTTGCACTGCCGGAATCACCGTCCCCTACCAAAGCTGCAACACTTTTGGACAATTGGAAATCTTCTGGTGTCCTGATACAAGATCCTCTCCCCTCCATTTATGTTTATTTTCAGCATTTCAACTTGCCTGGATCATCCAATTTATATTGTAGAAAAGGGTTTATTGCGTTTATAAGAGCTTATCATTGGGAAGACAGGGTGGTGTTAAGACATGAAGACACCATTTCCCATGCACTGCCCAATAGGGTTCAGCAATTGGAAAAATCCCAAATACATCCTACCCCTACCCTTGGGCTCTATGAAGATCCCCAAGACGCCTTGACGCCCTTAATGGACCAGGCCATGAAAACACCGCTCTATGATTTCAAAAATGATCTAGGAATCCGGGAACAGTTGGCAGCAATCACCCAAGAAAAGGATATCATGCAGTTTGTGCAGCTCTTAAAGGGCCAACAAGTTATTTTGGCAGATGGCCACCATAGGTTCCAAGCCGCTATCCTTCATCGAGACAATTGTAAAAGGAAAGGCGCCACGCACACCGGAATGGAAGGTTACAACTATCATATGATGAATTTCACCAATCTCCATTCGGATGCCTTAAAAATCCTTCCTACCCATAGGGTGATCTCGAATGTCAACATTACTAAGGAGCATTTACTGCAAAAAACAGCCTTGTACTTTACAGTAGAACGTATTCCAGATGACACCTCACTTGAATCATTTACCATCACCAAACCTTGGACGTATATGCTTATGCTAAGAGGGGATGCCTATGAAATATCCTTGCGTAAAGAGAAATTCAACCAATTTGCGGCAACCCTACCAGATACCGTTAAACGTTTGGATATATCGGTATTGCATTATTTCTTTGTTGAATGTATCATAGGTATTCCGATGAACGAACAGCGATCATCGGAACAAATCACATTTGAAACAGACCTTATAAAATGCCAAGAGAAACTATCCCAACACCAAGCTGATGTAGCCATCATTACTAGGGAGATATCTGTTAATACGGTCATGGAAGTATGTAAATCGGGCTATACACTCCCACAAAAAACCACCAATTTTTATCCAAAAACATCCTCAGGTTTGCTTTTTGGTTCTATCAAAGAAAATGAATTCAGTACCTTTCCTTAACGCTAAAACACCTTGAAAACCATCTTACCCCATAAAAAAATAATTCTTGCCAGTAAGTCTCCACGAAGACAAGAGCTATTAAAAGGCCTTGACATCAATTTTGAGATCAGGACAAAGGATGTCAATGAAGATTTCCCTGCAGAACTCCCGGACAATCAGGTCGCGGCCTTTCTTGCGGAAAAGAAGGCGGCCGCTTTTGAGACTGACCTGAACGATAACGAAATCTTGATCACTTCCGACACCACTGTTTTAATCAACGACAAGGTCCTCAACAAACCGAATGATCAGGAAGAGGCCGTCCAAATGTTACAAATGCTATCCGGTAATGTCCATCACGTCATCTCCGGTGTCTGCATCATGGATAAGGCCAAAAAGGTTGTTTTTGACGATATCACGGAGGTACATTTCAAGCATCTTTCCGATGATGAAATAGCGCATTACATAGAAAAATATCATCCCTTTGATAAAGCAGGATCATATGGCGTTCAAGAGTGGATTGGCTATGCTGCAGTTTACAAATTAGTTGGTTCATTCTATACCGTCATGGGATTACCTGTGCACAAAGTATATGAAACACTCAAAAACTGGTAGGCCACTAAGACGCAAAGTCACAAGGCAATTATACATCCCTTTCCATGCAGGTCGCAGCATGCATTTGGTGGTTTGGACTTTATGGCTTATCCAGGGGATGAATGTTGACACGTTTTTGTAAAAGATAATGTAGCCCCGTTAAAGTGATGGTTTTGCTCTATCCGCACGAACGGGTTTTGGCGGGAAGTTGTGGGGAATAGGGCGGTCAATGCGGCTAAAACGGAAAACGCTGAATGGGTTAATTCACCAAGGGCTTCACCCATGGCTATGGATGTGCCGCCCCTCCGGGGCTGGCTTTCGAATGTATGTCATCCATAATGCCAGCTACAACACAATTTATATCTTGTATTTCACCTCTCCCCAGTTTGCACTACGGCGTAAAATTTAATCACTCAATACTTCAAAAATGTGATGAATTTAGTTATCCGAACAATCACATGCCGCCAAGGCTCCCGGGCACAAGGCAATGATACATTCCTTTCCATGCTGGACCAACATGGACTTGGTGGCTTTGTGGCTTTCTTATTTATCCGTGCCCATCCGTGGCAAGGCACATGTCCGGCAATCATAAGTAGGCAGATCCCCAACACTTTGGAACCTGCACAAAA
>JGI2924J29684_1078586_pt1 | contig 72904 bp, 43 predicted proteins | sample BenlonsequencITS_FD_29684 | JGI IMG/M metagenome (IMG submission 29684)
CCCGCCACGCCAGATGCAGTTCGCTCTGAAGGTGCAATTTTGATGAGACGTTTCCTTTCACTCACACTCATGCTCGCCGCTGTCCCCTTCCTGGGGACAGCGAGCGTTGCCCAGGCATCGCGCGCTAACGTTACCAACTCCGATGTGCTGCCGATCATCTTCGTCCATGGCAACGGCGACGACGCCGCAAAGTGGCTCGGTCCGATCTGGCTCTTCGAGTCGAACGGCTACCCGGCGAACAAGCTCTACTCCGTCCGATTCGCGCTGCCACTTGCGCGAGGGGACGATTCGAAAGACGAAGCCTTTCGCTCGTCGACCGTAGACTCCGCAGCGGAACTAAGTTCCTTTGTGACCCGTGTATTGCTGGAGACGAAGAGTCAGAAGGTCGTACTCGTCGGCAGCAGCCGCGGTGGCCTGACCATCCGCAACTACATCGTGAACGGTGGTGGCCGTGCGAATGTTGCCGCAGCCATACTCGCCGGCACGCCCAACCACGGCGTCATGGCAGTCGACGGCAGTCAGAACGAGTTCAACGGCAAGGGCCCCTTCCTGCAGGCGCTCAATCATGCCAGCAGCGACGGTTCAGAGGTCGTCCCGGGCATTCGCTTCCTGACACTGCGCAGCGACAAGCTCGACAAGTATGCGCAGCCGCAGTCCGCTGCGGGCGGCGTCGGTTATGAAGGCCCGACCCTCCAGGGCGCGGAGAATACCGTTCTGCCCAACCTCGACCACCGAGAACTCGCGTTTCAGCCAACTGCGTTCGCAGCTATGTACACCTTCGTCACAGGGCACAAGCCAGCCAAACTCACGGTCACGCCGGAGACAAATCCCACAGTCTCTGGTGTGATCACCGGCTTCGCAGGACCCGCTCCAACCAACCTGCCACTGGCAGGCGTGAAGCTGCGCATCTACCCCATCGACGCCGCAAATCCGCAGTCGACGACAACACCGCTGTACGAAACCACAACGAAGGAAGACGGTAAGTGGGGTCCAATCCAGATCTCATCGCAGCAGCAGTATGAGTTCGACATGGAGTACCAGGGGCGACACGTCCGTTACTTCAAGTCTCCTTTGCGCCGCTCGTCTTCGCTGATCAACCTTCGCTTCCTGCCGGTGCCTACAAGCCTCGGAGCTGCTCAAGCTGGAGCAGAGGCAAAAGGCCCCGAACTCTTCGTGGAGCGGCCGCAGGGCTACTTCTCACGCGATCGTGATCCGGTCCTGATCGAAGGGAAGCTTGCCGTGGAAGAACCCGCTGGCCTGCCCACCCGCGATGCCTTCCTGGTCAATCTGCCCGCGGCCAAACCCGTGCGGGTCTCGCTCCGTGACGAAGCCATCACTGCGATACCTTCCACAGACCTGTCGCACGATCTTCCGGTCGTGGACTTCCTCTGGTAGCAGGCTCTGCTGCTGTATGGCCGACGGACGACACCATCGGCCATTCAGCGGCACGGCATCTTCCAGACGTTGGCCACTGCTATCCTGTTTCCGCTCGGCAGAGGGGAAACAGGATGAACGCCGCCAGGATCGTAGGAATTGCTTTGTTCGCTCTGGCCGGTAGCCATTGCTTCGCCCAGGCAGGCAGCGCGCCGCATGCTCCGCTTCAGGTCCCGGCGAAATCCCTGCCCGTTCCCACCGACGTAAGTGTAGGCATGCAGGAGATCATCGCTGCGCCACTCCGCCCCGGCTGGAACGACCTTTGGAAGACCGGGGAAGAGTGGCGGAAAGCCGCCAATATCGCGGCCGCCAAGACCATCGAAACGCTACCGGCGATGCGCGAACGCCTCCACGTCACGGTAAAGCCTTCAGTCGTCGATGGTGTGCGAGTGTTCGTCGTCACCCCCGATGTCATTTCGCCTGAGCACCGCGACAAGCTGCTTCTCCACGTGCATGGCGGTTGCTATGAACTCTCGCCCGGAGAAGCGGGCACACCAGAGGCCATCATGATGGCAGGCCTGGGACACTTCAAGGTCATCTCGGTGGACTATCGCATGCCGCCGGAAGCTTATTTCCCGGGCGCGCTTGACGATGCGATGACCGTCTACAAGTCGGTGTTGAAGACATCCGAGCCAAAGAACGTGGCCGTCTTTGGTACCTCGGCCGGCGGTGCACTTGTCCTGGAGATGATGCTGCGAGCCAAACAGTTGGGATTGAAGATGCCCGCAGCGATCGCGCCGGGAACGCCCATGTCTGACGTAACGAAAACCGGCGACAGCTTCTACACCAACGAGATGGTCGACAACGTCCTGGTCTCACGTGACGGATTCTGCGACGCCGCGACGAAGGTCTACGCGCACGGCCACGATCTGAAAGACCCGCTGCTCTCCCCGGTCTACGGCGATATGCACGGCTTCCCACCCGCCATCCTGACGACCGGTACGCGAGATCTGTTGTTGAGCAACACCGTCCGAGTCCACCGCAAGCTGCGACAGGCTGGCGTTGAAGCGCAACTCGAAGTCTACGAAGGTCAGTCGCACGCGCAGTACTCTCGTGACGACCGCTTGCCTGAGACACGTGAGGCCTTCGGCGAGATCACTGCGTTCTTCGACAAGCATCTCGGCCAATAATGAGACTTCTGGTGCGGACCTCAAGCGCACCAGGATCGTCTCGTTGACCCAGGTCTTTACCCCATGGTAGCGTCAACGGATGGCGTTTCTCGTGTCCCATTGTTGTTGTTGCAACCAGCCCCTCTCGGGTGAGCTGCGACACAACATGGCTGTCTGAACGCGTCCTTCAAAGCTCATCTGCATCCTCCGTCGGTCACACGCAGCTTCGTGAACTGCCCGGCTCCTCGCCTGGAGTCGTCCTTCACGATCAGCTCTGGAGAATTGCATGCCACTTGCAGCAGAGGCAGTATCCGTAAGCGATCCTATCCATACATCGACACCAGTAGATATTCCATCCAACGCGGCATTGAGAACGCCCGAGGAACTCGCACAGATCGCCCTGGAATTCGCGGCCACAGACGGCTGGTTGCACCGCGTGCAATTAAGCAACGACCACCGTTGGTATGAACGTCTGCACCACGGCGCTGACTACGACCTGTGGGCGATCAGCTGGATGCCCGGTCAGTCCACCGGCTTCCACGACCATGGAGAATCTGCAGGAGCCTTCGTCGTCGTGACGGGTGTTCTTGAGGAGCATCGTCCCGGCGAAGAACCGCAATCGATCTCCCCAGGCCAATCACGCACGTTTGGCTCTGACTTCGCTCACGATGTCCGAAACGTCTCGCTTGGTCCCGCCGTCAGCATCCACGCATACTCGCCGCCACTGAGCGAGATGAACGAGTACGAACTGGATGGGAGCCAACTTGTTCTGCGCACCCATCCGTCCGAACGGTCGAAGAGTCTTAGCGATGCGCAGGCAGAGCCCAGCGCTCCGGCCACTGCAATCACGAATGCTTCGAGCATCGACCAAGTGCTCACCAGGGCGCGCGCGCGTCTCCGGCGCTTGTCCCCGGCTGAAGCGTTCGAGTCGGCCGTTGCGAAAGGCGCGCTCCTCGTTGATATCCGTCCCGCAGCGCAGCGCGCTGTCGAAGGAAACATTCCGGGCACATTAGTGATCGAGCGAAACGTACTCGAGTGGCGATTGGATCCGTCGTCCAGCGCACGTCTGCCGGTCGCCAACGATCACGACGTGCAGGTGATTGTCTTCTGCTCCGAGGGGTATACCTCCAGCCTGGCAGCCGCGGCGCTGCAGGACCTCGGCCTGTGGCGTGCCACGGATGTAGTCGGTGGCTTCAAAGCGTGGCGCTCCGCAGGCCTTCCGACCACACCCGAGTAGGACAGTATGCCGTCGGCGGTGAAGGCTCTTACTGAATCACCGCCAGCGGTTGCTGTGCATCCACCTGCGGATCTACGTTCCCCTCGACATTGTGCTTGCCCGTATCCGGCAGAAAACCGGTCAGCAGACCGAGCGCTGGCAGGAACGAGCAGACCTTGTAGACGAAGTCGATGCTGGTGTGATCGGCAAGGTTCCCAAGCAAGGCCGCGCCAAGTCCGCCAAGACCGAACGCCAGGCCGAAGAACAGGCCCGACACCATGCCTACGCGCCCGGGCAGCAACTCCTGCGCGTAGACCAGGATGGCAGAGAACGCCGACGCGATCACAAGTCCGATCACAACGCTGAGGCCGATCGTCACCGGCAACGCGACATACGGCAACAGCAGGGTCAACGGAAGTACGCCGAGGATCGAAACCCAGATGACCTTCTTCCGGCCGATGCGATCCCCAACCGGGCCGCCCACAACGGTGCCAACAGCCACCGCTCCTAGAAACACAAAGAGGCAGAGCTGCGCGTTACGCTGTGTCGCATGGAAGTGCTGCATCAGGTAGAACACGTAGTAACTCGTGATGCTCGCAAGATAGAAATACTTCGACAGTGTCAGCAGGATCAGCACGCCGATAGCTCCACCTACCTGCTTGCGGCTGAGCGATGACTTGGTCGAGACAGCATGCTTCTTCGGTGCATTGGCATTCTGGCGCTTGTACCAAGTGCCCAGGGCACTCAGCAACACAATCCCAAGCAGCGCAGCCAGTGAGAACCAAGCCAGGCTCCGCTGTCCGTGCGGCAGGACGACAAAGGCAACGAAGAGCGGTCCCAGTGATGCGCCGAAGTTGCCGCCCACCTGAAAGATGGATTGCGCCATGCCATGCGCGCCGCCAGACGCCATACGCGCCAAGCGCGATGATTCCGGATGAAAGATCGAAGATCCGATGCCAAGCATCGCCCCGCCCAGCAGCAGAAAGCCAAAGCTTGGTGCGAAGGCCAGCGCCAGCAGGCCACACATTGAGATCGACATACCAAAGGCAAGCGAGTACGGCATCGGCCTGCGATCGGTGTAAAGACCTACCAGCGGCTGCAGAAGCGAAGCAGTGATCTGGAAGACCAGCGTGAGAATGCCGATCTGTCCAAACGACAGATGAAAGTTCCCCTTGAACATCGGATACGACGCGATGAAGAGAGACTGCAACATGTCGTTCAGCATGTGACCAAGGCTCGCGCCGCCGAGAACGGGATAGATTGCGGAAGTCTTAGTGCGTGGGGGAGTTGCTGCGAGCATCGTTCCTGCTTTCCTTGCCGTAAATGGCCTCATCTCGGACGATACAATCTCCCTGTGCGGCCCACTACCTCTGCCGGGACAAAAAACGATGCGAATGGGCCACCGCTTCAGTTTCAACATCGACAAATACTTCGCGGACAAGGATCGCCCGATCCTTGCGCTTGGCGGCACCTACCCGGCCGCCCATCATGTTCGGCCCCACACTCACCCGCGAGGCCAGCTCTTCTGCCCGCTCTCCGGTGTGGTCACGGCAACCACCGCACACGGCACATGGGCGGTACCGGCGATGCGTGGACTTTGGATTCCCGCAGGCGTGCAGCATGAATTAAGAATGCAGGGCGTCGTCGAGATGCACAGCCTGTACTTCGAACCCAGCGCGGTCGTTGACCTGCCCAGCCGATGCCAGGTCGTCGGGATCTCTCCGCTAATGCGCAATCTCATCGATGAGGCCGTCGCGTTGCCGGTACTCTACGAACGCGAAGGCCGCTCCGGCGCGCTCATGCAGCTCATCGGCTACGAAGTAAAGACGCTTCGCGAACTGCCCCTGTCCCTTCCGCTCCCGATTGACAAGGCATTGGCCGATCTCTGCCGCCGGTTCCTACGGCGTCCCAGTGCCGTGCAGGAGATTGATGACTGGTCGAGCCAGTTACACCTCAGCCGCCGCACCTTCACACGGCTCTTCCGCCGCGAGACCGGTCTCAGCTTTGTGGCATGGCGGCAGCAGGCCTGCATCCTGGCGGCTCTGCCAAAACTGGCAGCCGGAGCATCAGTGACCCGAACAGCTCTGGAACTCGGCTATCAGAACCCCGCGGCGTTCACGACACTGTTCAAACGAGTGCTTGGCAGCGCGCCGCGAGAATACCTGCTGACAGGTGGCAAGGAACTCCGCGGGCAAAACCACGAAGCCGCGGCGCAGTAAAGCCGGTCTATCGCACCGGCTTCGAGAGTTTGTAGAGCAACTCAAGGTACCCAAAGTTCGAATCGCCTTGAACCGGGTAGATGGTATGCACGACTGTCTTCCCGAAGACATGCGCGAAATATCCGGTCAGCGTCGCCTGTCGTGTGACGGCGTAATCCAAGCTGATGTCGTACAGGGAAGCGAAGCTGCCGTGACCATTGCCGGGCCGTGCCACGTAACCGAACACCTTGTTGTCAAACGCGCCGCCACCCTGGTACCAGAAGTCGGTCGGCGCTGTCAGTTGCAGGAAGTGCAGATCCGTGCGGATGTCGAGCCGCGGACTTGGCTTGTCTATCAGTTGGATGAACTCGTCTTTGCTGTTCATCATGTTGAAGAAGGGATCGCGCGCATAGTTACGCGGCGTCGGCAGCACCTGGAAGAACGTGTTGTGAACGCCATCCGTGTTGTTGTTATCGCCCGTCGTGCGCAGAAAGCCACCGCGTAGCCAGGGCTTGGTCGGAAGAGTATCGGCACGGATCCCGCCTTCAATCGCAATCGCACCTGCGCGATGATCCAGCAATCCCCACGAGCCCGTCTGTCCCGCAACCCAGATCAGCAGATCAGCGGTCTGCTTGCCGACGGGAACCGCTGCCAACATATCGCCACCAAAGGTACCGATGCGAATGTTCTTATGGTCGAGAGCGCGTGCCGCGGCGCTGCGATTGTCCGTCTTGGTCAGGCCGGTCCGGCCATCGTGGTAGCCGATGCCAAACGCCCGAAACTGCACGCGCTGCTTCGATGCATAGCGCGTGTAGGCCAGGTACTGCAGGTCCACATTCAGTTCTTCATTCGCACTCATCTTGAACACGCCCTGATCGGCGCGGCCACCCATCGCGGTCAGGTCCCAGTTGGCGCCCCCCACTTTGATGTCAACGCCATCGAAGGACCTTTGCGAGTTACTGAAGCCAAAGTTGCCAACCAGCCGCTGTGCCATGCGATTCGTCTGGAGCCAGGCCAGCGAAGCATTCTTTGGCGTCGTCTCCGCTCCCTCAAGGAACTCAAAGCGGCCCACCCGAACCAGCCCCGTGTCGTGGCGAAAGTGGTAGCGCACGAAGCCGGTCTTGAAGGACACGGCTGCAGGGTAGTTATTGTTCGCGTTCGAGGCATAGTACGTACCGCCCAGCCCCAGTTGCCCCTGTGCAGCAACCGGCGAGACTGCGTCCGTCGGCAGTGAGAGCTCAGAGCTGTTGCTCATCTCCAACTGCCAGTCGATGCGCTTGATGCGTTGCGCGATGGCGACCCGGAGCAGGGAATCACCGTGACCATACTGTTCCGCATTGGGCAGCGCGCTGAACCACTGCGTCGCATTGGCGCGCTCACGCAGCATGACCGAGATCACGGGTTTGCCGCTGGGTGCGTTTGCCGGCAGCAGCGGCGTCTGGGGACGTGTGTCTGTCGTTGGGGTTGCGGGAACTGCGGGCTTTGCCTGCTGAGCGTTTGCCGCGCTGGCCGTCGCTGCCAGAAAGAAAAGCGATGCAGAAAGAGACTTCATCCATGACCTCGCGGAGTTGAAACAGTGTCGTCTCTGACCGCAGCAATGTGCAATCAAATGACGCAAGGAAGTGCTGACACGCGAAAGGGCCGCCTTCCCAATTTGGGCGACCCTTTCCTGCGTGCGTGCTGTCGGGATGCAGTGTGGTCAGGACTGCGTGACGAGACCCTCGGCGCTGATCACCGGCTCCGAGTACGTAGGCTCGGCTACCGTGAGAGCGCGACCGCCCTTGCCAACCCACGTCCGTGTCCACTCACGCGAAACCGTCAGCAGTACAACCAGCACGATCAACGCAAAGACCGCATACACTCCGAAGCCTGCAGCGTAGGATCCGGTGTGTTGCTTGGACTGGCCGAGCAGGTTCGGAAGGATCGAACCGCCCAGCGCACCGATCTCGCCAATCATGCCACCGGCAATCGCGGTCGTCACCGGCCAGCGTAACGGCACCATCTGGAAGGTGGCGCCATTGCCCGCACCAAGCGCCGCAAAGCACAGCATGAAGAGGGCGGTGGTGACGCCGAGCGACGGTGATGTCGTCAGACCGAAGATTCCAGCGATCGCGAAGAGGAAGACGACGGAGAGCGTCGTGATGCCGCCAACCTTATCCGCAAACCAGCCGCCAGCCACACGCGTCAGCGAACCCGTCAGCGTCGCCAGCATAGTCAGCGTACCGGCCTGCGTCTTCGCAATGTGAAATTGCGAGACAAACAGTGACGGCAGAAAAGTAGCCAGGCCGATGAAGCCACCGAACGTGATGATGTACACCAAATTGAAGTACCAACCGTCGGCCTCCACCAGGCACTTCAGGTGCTGGCGCAACGTCTGATGCTCGGTATCGGGTGGCTCTTTCGCGAAGAGAATCATCACGAACAGCGGCAGCAACATGCACAACGCAGCGATGCCATAGACGTGTTGCCAGCCGTAAGCCTTCGCCAGGCGCGGCGCGAAGAAGGCGGCCAGCGCCGTGCCACTGTTGCCCGCACCGGCAATGCCCATCGCCAGTCCCTTGTACTCCTTCGGAAACCAGCCGGAGCCAAGCGAAAGCGCAACGCCAAAGCTGGCACCTGCAACGCCCAGCAGCACACCCATCGCCAGCACGTTGTTGAACGTGTGCACATAGAAGAAACCGAAGAGCAGCGCGAAGATGATGGCACTCATCTCCACAATCGCCGCACTCTTGCGCCCGATGTACTGGCTCAGCACACCAAGCGGAAAGCGCATCAGCGCACCGGCAAGCGTCGGGATGGAGACCATCAGGCCCACCTCGGCAGGTGACAGGTGGAACTGCTCCGTGATGAATGGTCCCATCGCACCGTTCAGTACCCACACGGCAAACGAGAAATCAAAGTAAAGAAACGACGCGAACAACGTGGCGGGATGCCCCGACTTCAGAAAGGCGCTTTTGCTTGCCATGACGAGTACTCCTGAGAACGAGATGGATGTTTTCAAAATGAATTGCGAAACAGGCACTGCGTCAGGAGGCGGACGTCGTGGTGCGCCTTCTAAAAAAATGCCGCGGCGGACGTGGTCGCGGCAGGTTTGATACGGGTGTTGCGATGGCGGGTTAGGCGTATCTGCAGCGCTCCACACGCACAGCACACTGTTTAAAGTTGGGTTCGCGACTGATCGGATCAAACGCGCCCAGCGTCACCTGGTTGCTGTTTTGCTCCGCAAAGTGAAAGGGCATAAAGACCTGCCCCGGCGCGACGATGCCCGTGATCCGCAGCTCCACGTTCGTTACGGAACTGCGCCGAGAGACGATGTTGACGCGATCGTGCTGACGAAACTGCAGACGCTCCGCATCCACTGGATTCATCTCAAGCCAAGCATTCGGCATCATGTTGTTGAGGATTGGGACCGCGCCGGTCTTCGTCCGTGTGTGCCAATGCTCGACGGTGCGGCCCGTATTCAGAATCAGCCCAAAATCCGAATCGGGCTGCTCTGTAAATGGAAGGCAGGGAACGCAATGAAAAAGCGCGCGGCCGTTCTCACGCGGAAAGATGCCGTCCTCGTACAGGCGTTCGCCGCCCCACTGCATCCCACCGTTCTCTTCAATCTGCTGCCACGTGAAGGATGAGTAGTCGCACATCCGCCCCGCAGAAACCCTCTGCCACTCAAGCCACGCATCGTGCGTCGTCGACCATCCGGGATACAGAACATCCTTCACGCCAAGCTTCTCGGCCAGCGTCAGGAAGATGTCGAAGTCGCTGCGCGCCTCACCCGGCGGCGTGGCAAACGCATTCACCTTGCTGATGCGTCGCTCGCTGTTCGTATACGTCCCTTCCTTCTCTCCCCAGATCGCCGCCGGTAACACCAGGTCGGCATAGTCCGCCGTGGGCGTAGGAAAGAAACCATCCTGCACCACCACAAACTCCGCAGTCGTCAACGCCTGCTGCAGCAGCTTGAAGTTTGGAAAGCTCACAACAGGATTCGTCGCAATGAACCAGAGCGCCGTCACACGTTTCGCAACAGCGGCTTCGATGATGTCTGGATAGGCAAGACCACGCGCAGTCGGCAGTCGATGCGCAGGAATTTCCCAGATAGCCGCCAACTCCTCGCGATCGTGCTCAGAGTCGAACTTGCGATATCCCGGCAGGCTCGATGCAAAGCCGCTCTCGCGCGTGCCCATCGCATTGCACTGGCCCGTGATCGAGAACGGCGACGCGCCCGCCCGCCCGATGTTGCCGGTCAGCATCGCAAGATTGTTGATCGCCGCCACCGTCACAGATCCCTGCGTCGAGTGGTTTACACCCATCGTCCAACCAATGAAGGCTGCCTTCGCATTGCCGTAAAGATGCGCGACACGCTCGATGGTCTCAACGCTAAGTCCCGTCACATCACTTACATGCTGCAGTGTGAAGTCAGCAGCGAACGATACGAAGTCGTCGAAGCCCTCTGTATGTGCGTCCACATAGTCGCGATCGATCATGCCGTCGCGTAGAAGAATGTGCGCAATGCCATTCAGCAGCGCGATGTCCGACCGCGGCTTCACCGGCAGGTGGATATCCGCAAGCATCGCCGTCTTGGTCACCCGCGGATCGGCAACGATCAGCACCTGCTCCGGATTGGATCGCAAGCGGTTGCAAAGAATCGGATGATTGTCCGCAATGTTCGAACCTACCAGCAGGACAACATCCGCCGTCTCCAGGTCGGCATACGCACCCGGCGGCCCATCACTGCCAAAGCTAAGCTTGTAGCCCGAGACAGCGCTTGCCATGCACAGCGTCGTGTTGCCGTCGTAGTTGCGCGACTGAAAGCCTAGCTGCACCAGCTTGCCCAGCGTGTAGAACTCCTCGGTAAGCAATTGCCCTGTGCCAATGACGCCCAGCGTGTCGGTTCCATGCGCTTCCTGCAACGCGCCGATGCGCGAGACCATGACATCCAGCGCCTCCTCCCATGAGACAGGCACCAGTGGTGTCCCTCGTCCACCACGGCGAAGCATCGGTGTAGTCGCGCGCCCAGGAGCACGCAACACCTGGTGTTCGCTCAGTCCCTTCGGACACAGCTTCCCGCGGTTCACAGGATGGTCTGGATTGCCGCGTGCTGCCACCGGCTCTCCATCACGCGTGCCAATCAGCATCCCGCAGCCCACAGAGCAGTAACCGCAGGTGGTGCGCGTCCACGTGTCGGCAACGCGTGACTCTGAGATGTAACCGAAGCGCGGGTCTTCCGCGTAAGCGTACTTCTGCTGATTCGTATCGATACCAAGTAGCCGCTTCAACCGAGTCACGACGCCGAACTCAGCATTCTTTGACGTGCCTGTCTGTGCGGTTAGATTCATGCGGCAGCTCCCGCGTGTGCAGCCTGTTTGCCGCCCACGAACGTCAGCCCCATGTTCAGAGGAACGACGGAGACAAAGAAGAGATAGCGTCCCATGGCGACGGCCGTGATCGAAGTCAACAGCGCCGCAAAGGGAAGTGGTGCGGCAAAGAACAGCGGCGTCACAACCGCTGCAGCCACCGCAAGCGCCACCTTCCACCACAGAGCTTCACCGCGCAGCAGGTTGTAAGAAGCGCGTGATTCAAAATTCGCGGAGCCTCGCAGCCGCAGAACACGCGCGATCAAGTTCACAACCCACAGAGCAGCAACCACCACGACGAACAGCGGATGCGCCGACAGGGCAGCATGTTGCAGATGCACGCCGAAGCGTCCCAATGCATCCCCCAACAGATCCGCGGGCTGCTGCAGGAATGCAGGCAAAACGCTACCGATCAACGCAGAGGACAGCAGAAAGTCCAACGGCGTGTGAACCACATTCCACGCAGGCCTCGCTTTCACCAGGTAAATGAAGGCACTCGCGAGTGTCCCCATCAAGCCGAAGACGACGCCCGCAACAGCCGCGCTCTGCACGACAGGCCCAGCCCACACCACGCCCAACGCGGATGCCCACGAAGCCGCAGCAGATACAACGATGGAGAGCATGAACAGGCTGAAGCAAAGCACCTCGCGACTAAGCCAGGACCGCCGCCACATCTTCATCGCGCGCCACGCATACGCAGGTCGTCCCAGGTGAAAGACGGACACATTCAGCGCGAACGCGGTCAACAACACAAGCAGCGTTACGTGGATCGCATCCAGTCCATGCGCCACCACCAGCGCCGTCAGTGTGCCGAAGGTCGCCTGCATCGCCGTCGTCATCACGACCAGCGAAGGGTGCGCATGCTCCAGCGCCACATGACCGTTGTCCACACGCTCCAGCCACGCAACATTGTTTTCAGGCAGCGTAATGCGCGTCGTCGAGATCGTAGTGCCCGCGGGCGGCATACCAGGCGATTCCGCCGCAGCATAGTTCTCGCTCCACTCCAGCTTGTTCACGATCTCAATCTGGATCGCGTTCTCAGGACATGCATTCACGCAGGCAGGTTCGCGGCCCTCAAGCAGCCGTCCACGACACATGTCGCACTTGCCCACCACGCCGCGCTCCGGGTTGAACTGCGGCACAGAGTAAGGACAATTCCACACACAGTACTGGCAGCCAATGCATGCATCGGCGGAGTGCAGCACAATGCCCGTCAGTGGATCCTTCGTATACGCATCCACAGGGCAGCCCTTGACGCAATCGGCACTCACGCAGTGGTTGCAGCCCATCGAAAGATAGGTGCGCTGCGTCTCCGGCCACACACCGCCCTCAAGCTCACCCACGCGACGCCACTTGATATCCGCGGGATTCCCGTTCTGCTCGTTGCACGCAACCTCGCATGACCTGCAGCCGATGCACTTCGTCATATCGAAGTGAAAGCGATACTGCTCGCCCTCCTCCAGCGGCCGCGATGGGATCAGTGCATCCACTAGCGCACGGGACGCGCCGCCTTCCAGCAGCGTCATCCGCACCAGGTCGGTGCTGTCGGTCTCCATTGCGCGTTCGTGCAGCGGTAATGCCATCGGGGCTCTCTTTCGATTCGGACTGGATCAGTACACGTCGCGGTGGTAACGTCCGTCGTCGTGCAGTTGTGAGACATAGTCGCCCGCGGCTTCAGCATTCATGCCGCCGTGCCGCGCAATCACCTCATGCAGCGACGCATCCACATCCTTGGCCATGCGGCTCGCATCGCCACACACATAGATCTGCGCGCCTTCGCACAGCCACCGCCACAGTTCCGCGCCGTTCTCCTTCATGCGGTCCTGCACATAGATCTTGTGCGACTGGTCGCGCGAGAAAGCAGTGTCCAGGCGCGTCAGGTATCCGCTGTCGCGCAGGCCGTGCAGTTCGTCGCAGTACAGAAAATCCGTCTGCGCGCTGCGTTCGCCGAAGAACAGCCAGTTGCGCCCGCCATGTCCCAACGCCTGCCGCTCATGCAGAAAGGCACGGAAGGGCGCGATGCCCGTACCAGGCCCGATCATGATCATCGGCACGTCCGACGCAGGCAGACGAAACTTCTTATTCGGCTGGATGTAGATCGGCAGTCGCTCGCCCACGCGAACACGGTCACTCAGCATGGTGCTGGCAATGCCGCCGCGTTCGCGATTGTGCGACCGGTAGCGCACCACGGCGATCGTGCAATGCACCTCGCGTCCATGCGCCGCCGGGCTCGACGAAATGCTGTAGAGCCTCGGCGAAAGCCGCGGCAGCATGCTCACTAACTCCGCCGGCTCCGAGACCGATCCGGGATACTCATGCAACAGATCGACCAGCCCACGATCCCACATGAAGCTGTCCAGGTGGGAAGCCTCTTCCGGTAACAACAACGTGGTCAGCGGCTTCGCCTCTGTGCGTGCGGCGAAGTGCTGAACAATCTTGCGGGTCAACCGCGTCGGTTGCAGATGATGCAGCAGCGCATCCCGAACCGTGGTCACACCGGACTTCGCAACCTCAATCTTCGTGTCCGCCGCAAACGGCAGCAGCGTAAGGATCTCTTCCACCAACTCCGGGTCGTTTTGCGCAATCACGCCGCACGCATCGCCCGCCTGGTAGTGCACGTCTGAGTCAGCAAGGCCGAAGCTCAGATGCATCGTCATCTTGCTCGAGACATCGCGTGTCAGCGGCTTCCGCTCACGCATCTCTGCATGAAAAGGATTGTCACGCGAGTGGCCCGGCGATGCTGGTGCGCTCTCCGCAGCACACGCAACCGCGACCGGCGCCGTAGATGCAACAACACCCGGAACCTGAGCCTGTGTCAGGTGGGGACGCAGTGCCGTCTTCCACTGTTCGAACGGCACGTCCACATCGACATCCGCATCCACGCGCGCCATCAAGCGCGTCGCTCCAAGCGCGCGCAGACGTTCATCGACATCCGCGCCAAACTTGCAGAACTGTTCGTAGTGCCTGTCTCCCAGCGCGAAGACGGCATACCGCATCGCGTCAAGCTTTGGTGCGCCGTCCGCAAAGAGCGAATCACGAAAGCTGATCGACGATTCGGGTGGATCGCCCTCGCCATACGTGCTCACCAGGAATAGCGCATGCTGCTTCCCCGCCACATCGGCCAGCGTCACCTTTGCCAGCGAGGCAAGCTCCGCAACGTGTCCCTGAGCTTTCAATTCCTTCACAAGTTTCTTCGCAAGACGCTCTGCGGTACCACTCTGCGAGGCGAAGTACACCGCAAGCTGCAGCGGATCAACCGCCGCTGCCGCAGTCGGCGCGGCAGAGAACAACCCCGCAAGAAATCCGTTAAGCCATGCCCGTTGCTCCGTAGAGAATGGTGCATTGTCCGGAAGGAAAGGTACGCTCATGCCGCATCTCCCTGCGACAGCACTTGTTGGCCGCACATGCTGCGAAGCTCTTCGACTGCATGTCTGCGCGTGAACTCGAGAAAACTTTCTGACGCTTCGTGCCTCTGCTGATAGATCGCAAAGACGCCTTGCAAGGCTGGGATCACTTCGGCATAGGGCATCGCCGGAAACAGCTCCCGCGCCATGCCCTGATCGTTATCGGCGCTACCACCCAGGTTCACCTGGTAACCCTCGCCGCCGTTCACCTTCACGCCCATCAGGCCAATGTCGCCGATGTAATGCTGCGCGCAGGAGTTGGGACAGCCCGTCACATGCAGATTGACAGGACTGTCGATCGGAAACATTGTGTCGAGCGTGCGCGCAATTTCCAGCGCATGCGCCTTGGTGTCCGTCATCGCAAAGCGGCAACCACGGCTGCCAGTGCATGCCACCGTGCCGCTCAGCACACGGCCCGCCTCGTATTCCAGGCCGGCCTCGCGCACAGCGGCTTTTGCTGCCTCCAGATCCGCAGCAGCAATATTCGGGATCAGCAGATTCTGCCAGACCGTCAGCCGCAGCTCGCCCGTGCTAAAGCGATCCGCAACATCCGCCAGCGCGCGCGCCTGTTCCGTTGGCAGCCAGCCAACGGGAATCGTAATTCCCATGTAGTGAAGTCCATCCTGTGACTGCGCATGAGCGCCGAGATGTCCCGCGCGATCGATCGGTCCGCGTGGCTCGCACTCCGCCGCATCGCAATGGATGACAGGGAAGTCCAGCTTCTTCTGCACTTCCTCGAGAAACTTCGGAACGCCCCATCGATCGATCAGATACTTCAGCCGAGCCTTCTTGCGGTCCGTGCGATCGCCATGCTCGGCAAACACACGAACCATCGCCGCGGCCACAGCCACCAGTTGATCCGGCAGCAGCAGCAGGCCGCAATCGCTGGCAAACTGCTTGTGCCCGGTGATGCCACACAGCAACACACGGAAATACACACCCTCAGGGACGCTCCGCCCCGAAGCCACACGAACCGCGGTAAAGCCGATGTCGTTCGTGTCTGCCAGTACGGAGATGCTGCCGCCGTTATCGAACGCAATGTTGAACTTGCGCGGCAGACCAAACATGTCACGCGAGTTACTCATGTAGTTCTGCAGCGCGTCAGCAAACGGCTGCACATCGATCAACTCCTGCGCGTCAAAGCCTGAGATCGGTGACGCGGTAAAGTTACGCAGATTGTCCGCGCCCGAACCGCGTGAGCTCATGCCAAGCTTCTGAATCGTATTCAGCACATCCACAATGTTGCGTGGCTGCAGCTCGCGTAACTGCACATTCGCGCGCGTCGTCAGATCGATCCGTCCGCAACCCCACTGCTCGGCCATCTTCGCCAGCCCGCGCATCTGGTGACTCGTCAGAACGCCGCCCGGTACACGCATGCGCAACATGAAGCTGTCCTGCGCAGGCGCAACGTGGAACAGACCAAAGCTCTTGAAGCGATAGCGGAACTCAGCATCCGGCACACTGTCCATGGCAGCATGGCGCAGCAGATCATCCCAGCAGTCCAGGGGATTGCGCTCGTACTTCCATACCTCTTCCGCGCATAGGTCGCTCACCGGCGTTCCCCACACCGTGGGCTCAACATCTGCGGTTGCCACAGCCAGGTTGCTGTCAGCCCGCGTGGGATCGTTCGTCAGCGCGCCTGCGCCCGTATGTCCCACAAAAGGCATACGCTGGGTCGCTCCCGCAAAGAAGCCCTGCAGGTACTGCTTCTGTTCGTCGGTAAAGTCGCCGGTCGTCAGGTCGGATGGAGCGTCTGTCATACGTCTTCCTCTGAAGGCAATCGCTGGTGCACAAATCGAAAGCGAGCCTGGTTTTGCAGAGGATGTCGCGCAGGCATGACGAACCGAGCGCAGCAAACACCGCGAAACTCAGGCTCATCATGGAGCTGGACTGATAGGGATACCGGCCAGGCGACAGGGGCTGGCAGCTTTCCGCAAAAGATCGCGGGAAAGTGGGATCGGTAGCGTGATCATAAGGCCACTTGAACTTCCACGCAATCCTTTCCCAAAGTTTTTCGCGCAACGACACCGTTGCAGTTGGCCTTCAACACAAGGCCGTCTATTCTGGACACACATCATCGTCCGCCAACTGGTTAGTCTTCTTTCCCATCCGCAGCGTCGTCCCTGCTTCGGGCAGATGTTCTATACCCGTTCGCCAAAGTCCCTTTGAACTGACCGGAGAGCAACATGCCGCATGCAAGCTTCGATAGCCTCCGAGTCGTCTCTCTGGAATCGCGGCGCGCGCGCGAAGTCGAGAAGCTCATCCGGACCTACAACGGCGAACCCATCGTCGTGCCATCGATGCGCGAGGTCCCACTCAGCTCAAACGCAGCATGCCTCCAATTCGGACACGACCTGCTGGCCGACCGCTTCGACGCGATCATCTTCTTCACCGGTGTCGGCGTCCGCGCCATGATGCGCATCCTCGAAACCGAGTTCCCCCGCGAAAACCTGCTCGAAAAATTGCGCGGCCTCACCGTCATCTCACGCGGCGTCAAGCCGCAGGCCGCACTCATCGAACTGCGTGTGCCGATCACCGCCCTCGCACCCGAACCTGCGACCTGGCATGAAGTCATGTCCGTCCTCGACACCACCCTCGGCGACCGAGCCGCAGGCATGCGCCTCGCCGTGCAGGAATACGGCGCCAGCAATCCAGAGATGCTCTCGGAGCTCGTCAACCGATTCGACTCCGTCACCAAAGTCCCCGTCTATCAATGGGCGCTGCCGGAAGATCTTGAGCCGCTGCGCAGTGTCGTGCGCGAGATCGTTCGCGGCTCCGTCGATGTCGTTCTCTTCATGACGGCCGTGCAGGTCATCCACCTCTTCCAGGTCGCCGACGAAATCAGCATGCAGGACGATCTCAGGCTCGCCCTCGCCTCTACCGTCGTCGTCTCCGTCGGACCCACCACAACAGAAGAGCTGCAGCAGTACGGCGTGAAACCTGACTTCGAACCATCCCGGCCGAAGATGGGCTTCATGATCAACGAAGCAGCGCAGTACGCGGGTAAGCTGCTCGCGGCAAAGCGCGCCTCCTTGCCTCCGGACGATCTAAGCGCCGCGCTCCCTCCGCCATCCGCCACCCGCAAGACACCAGCCTCCGGCGTGCAACAGGTCGCAGCCATGACCGCGACCATGGCCGGCTTCACCGACGGCCTCGCCCCGCTCGACATCCTGCATGAGATCGGCAGCCGCATCGCCCTCGCCGACCCCTTGCACCTCGTCCTCGAACGCATCGTAAAGTTCGCCTGCGCCGTCATCCCCTGCGACTCCTGCTTCGTCTACACCGTGGAAGGCGAGCAGCTCATCCTGCGCGCCAGCAAAAATCCGCACGCCGACCAGGTCGACACACTCAACGTACCCGTCGGCGAAGGCATCACCGGCTGGGTCGCCAAGCACCGCGAATCCGTCGCCATCCCCAAGGCCGCATCAGAAGACCCGCGCTTCAGCTTCTTCGCACTGCTTCCGGAAGACCGCTTTGAGGCCATGCTCAGCACGCCGCTCGTCTGCGCCAATCGCGTCATCGGCGTCATCAACGTGCAGCATCGCGACCCCTACTTCCACAGCGACCTGCAGCGCCGCCTGCTCGCAACGCTCGGCATACTTGTCGGTGCAGAGATTGAACGCGCCCGCCTCGAAACGGAAAATCTTGACCTCTCCCAGCGGCTTGAAAGTCGCAAGGTAATCGACCGCGCCAAGGGCCTGTTGCAGGCCGAACTCGGCATCACGGAAGAAGAGGCCTACCTCACCATGCAGAAAGAGAGCCGACAGCGCAGGCGCTCCATGCGAGACATCGCGGAGGCCATCCTGCTCTCAGAAAAACTCAGGCAGAAGCCAACGATGAGTGAGTCCAGGGCCTAGGATTCTAGACGATCGAGCCCTCATCCGCTGGACACGATTTCCTTTCGCCGGGTGTTTAGACTGCAACAAGCATGTCAGTTCCCATTTCTCTCGACGCACCCTACCTCCTCCACATCGCGCAACTCCTGAATCTCCCTCTGCCGGGCATCCGCGCCGTCATCGCGCTCTCGGACGAGGGCTCCACGGTTCCGTTCATCGCCCGCTACCGCAAGGAAGCCACAGGCAACCTCGATGAAGTGCAGATCCGCGATATCGCAGAGAAGGTCGACTACTTCCGCGAACTCCTGCAACGGCGCGAGACCATCCTCGCCTCCATCACGGAGCAGGGTAAGCTGACCGACGACCTTAAGGCGCGCATCCTCGCCACCATGGATCGCAGCGAACTCGAAGATCTCTACCTGCCCTATAAGCCCAAGCGCCGCACCAAGGCCACCATCGCCCGCGAGAAAGGACTTGAGCCACTCGCCGACTACCTTTGGAACCAGTCGCCCGCCGCTCTCGATCTCATCGCTCTGGCACAATCGCTCGTCGACCCGGTTAAGGAAGTCGCCACCATCGAAGATGCGCTCGAAGGCGCGCGCCACATCGTCGCAGAACGCATCAGCGAAGACGCTGAGGTGCGCAAGGCCACGCGCCACCTCATGTTTGAAGAGGGCTTCATCATCAGCCGTAAGTCCTTCGACGCCGTCGATGAGCAGGAAAAGTTCAAGATGTACTACGACTACCGCGAGCCCGTGAAGACGATTCCGTCCCACCGCATGCTCGCCGTCCGTCGCGGCGAATCCGAAAACGTCCTTTACTGGATGATCGAGCTCGAGGAGCCGCGTGTCCTCGGCCTCATGCGCTCGCGCATCCACAAGGCCGACGGAGACTGGACGCCCCACCTCAACCAGGCCGTTGAAGACTGCTGGAAGCGTCTGCTCAACTCCTCGATCCAGGTTGAGATCCGCATCGAACTCAAGCGCCGCTCCGACGCAGCGGCCATCGACGTCTTCCGCGACAACCTTGAGAACCTCCTCCTCGCCGCACCCGCCGGTCCCATCGGTGTCCTCGGCGTCGATCCCGGTCTGCGAACAGGTTGCAAGCTGGCCGTCGTCAACGAAACCGGCAAGTTCCTCGCCGACGATGTCATCTACCCGCACACCGGCCGCACCAAGGAAGCCACCGACAAACTCGCGGCGCTCATCGCAAAGCACAACATCCGCGCCATCGCCATCGGCAACGGCACCGCCTCGCGCGAAACCGACGCCTTTCTCCGCGACTTCCTCAAAGAGAAAGGTCTCGCCAACATCTTCCGCGTCACCGTCTCTGAAGCCGGCGCCAGCGTCTACTCTGCCTCCGACGTCGCACGGCAGGAGTTCCCAAACCTCGACCTCACCGTCCGAGGCGCCATCTCCATCGCACGCCGCCTGCAGGATCCTCTCGCCGAACTCGTGAAGGTCGACCCCAAGTCCATCGGCGTCGGACAGTATCAACACGACGTCGATCAGCGACAGCTCCAGCAATCCCTTGAAGCCGCCATCGAAAGCTGCGTGAACCGCGTCGGCGTCGATCTCAATACGGCCTCATGGACGCTGCTGCGCTACGTCTCCGGCGTCACTGAACGCGTCGCACTCAACATCGTCAGCTTCCGCGACGAGCGCGGCCAGTTCCGTTCACGCTCGCAACTGCATGAGGTTCCGGGCATCGGCCCCAAGACCTTCGAACAGGCCGCAGGCTTTCTGCGTGTTCGCGACGGCGATCAGCCGCTCGACAACACCGCCGTCCATCCGGAGTCCTACGGCCTCGTCGAAGAGATCGCAAAGTCCCTCTCCGCGCCCGTCTCAGACCTCATCCGGGCGCCGCATCTCCTCTCGGGCGTCAAGCAGAGCAGCTTCGCTGCAGGCACCTTCACCTGGAACGACATCGTCGAAGAGCTTAAGAAGCCGGGCCGCGATCCACGCGACACCTTCGTCGCTCCCACTTTCAATGAAGCCGTGCGCGACCTCGCCGACGTCGTCCCCGGCATGGTGCTCGAAGGCGTCGTCAGCAACGTCACCAAGTTCGGCGCCTTCGTCGACGTAGGTGTCCACCAGGACGGCCTCGTCCATATCTCCGAGATCTCGAACCGCTTCATCAAAGACGCCTCCGAGGTCCTCAAGGCCGGCCAGATCGTCAAGGTCAAGGTTCTCTCCGCAGACATCAAGACCAAGCGCATCGCCCTCTCCATCAAGGCGCTGCAGGCTCCATCCACTCCAACCGTCAAGAACCGTCCGGTGAAAGAGACGAAAGCGATCCCGGTCAGCGATCAGCTCGCGGCTCTCTCATCCAAATGGCGCACACGCTAATCCCGCAACGAAGAAACGGCACGCGCCAGGGAACTGGTGCGTGCCGTTGCTCTCTGTAACAGAGCGGTGCGGTTTTCTGACGAGCCGTGCTACCAGACGGTCACAGCCTGTAGCGCCGGTGCGCCTGTCTTTCCATCCACCACGCTGATCTTTAAAACAGCTTCCATGTTCTCTTCGCCAATCGGCTTTCCCAGCCGCTCTTCCAACTCAGCCATGTAGTGCGGATCCGTCAGGAACTCCGCGGCGGCCTCGGTGCCGTTCCGTCCCAGGCCCGCCACCACCACGATCAGGCTGCCCGTCGTCTTGTCGCGAAAGCGGCCAAAGACCGCGTAATCGTCGGACGCCGAGTAGGGCAGGTTGTGGTCGCGCTCCCAATGCTGCCTCGGATCCGACGCACTCCGGATAGCCGGTGTGCTCGGCCCGTCCAGGCGATAGCGTGTGTCCTGCAGCAGGCGCCTGGTCCAGCCATTGCTATAGGCACCGATCAGAATGACGGATCGGTCGCGCAGGTCGCTTAGGGTTGTCGTATTCGCCGGCTGCAACTCGTACTCGCTGCCGTTCTTCTGCAGCAATCCGCTCATCCGCGCAGTAGCGGCTGCCGCCTGCATCGAAACGAATGGGTATTCGGCCCCTTTGCCCGCCGTCTCTGTACCGGAGTACGGGTTAGGCGAATAGACCACCACACCCGGTACTAGTAGCGGTGTGCCGCGATCGTGCAGGACAGGGGACCAGAAGCGGTCAACCGCGGTGGTCCGCGCAGCTTGAACGCGATGGTTGACGAAGGCTAGTGCCAGTCCCAGCGCGACCACCGTCACCAGGACCACCAGGGGAAGCGACCGCCACTGGTTGACTTGGGCCGCAGGCGGCAGGGCAGCGGGCACAGGCAACGCGTACGCTGCGACCGGGGTGTCAAACGTCGGTGTCACGGCCGTTTCAGCAGCGTCTACTGGCTTCACAACGCGTTGAAAGTCCGGCACATACGACCCCTGCGGAATCGTGATCTCCAGCGCAGCGTCTTCGTGGTCGTGATAGTAGATCGCCAGGCGCTTGCGCACCTCGCCCGCGGTGTAGCGCACGACGGTGTCGTTGTTGGTGTCGTAGTCGGTCGACCGGCCGAAGACCTCGATCCCGATCGTCCGTTCCTTGATCTGGGGACCGTTGCCGTCCAGCGTCTGCGCAACCACGTACCGCAGGAATGCGGGGTACCGCTTGCTGTTCGAGAACTGCGGGCTGTGCAGAACACCCTCCAGCTCCGCCCATACGAACGTATGGTCAGCTTCCGTCTGCGGAGCCCACCGTTCGCGATCTGTCTTCTGTATGACCATTGGCGGCACCATCATAGCCAATGCCGTATGCCTTTGCACATGGCTACTCTGGCGTTGCTCCCGCCGTCCCCCGACCATCCCCCTCTCCCCTTGCAAGGAACCGTGGCAAGGGGTGACAAACCGTGAGTCACTTGCTCCCTCTCTGCCGCGCAACAGACGGTGTTGTGCGGATTGGAACGGCGTGCTGAAACGTCTGCACCCGTCCCGCGAACTTTTATCCGGCCTGTCAGAATCCCCGACTGTCGCGCAATCATGCAGCGATGGCGCTCTGGCAGGCGAACCGATTGCCTTTGGAGAGCCAAAATGAAGATCAACAGAATCCTGGGCACGGCATCTGCCCTGGTGCTTTGTTCCACAGCCAGCGGTGTCGCCTCCGCTCAGCTCAGCACCGCGACCATGTTCGGCGTCGTCCGCGACGCCTCCGGCGCCTCGGTCCCGAATGCCACCATTACACTGACGCAAACCGATACCAACTTCACCAGCAAGGTCACTGCAAAGGATGACGGCAGCTACCACGTGGAGTTCCTGCCGGTTGGTCCTTATAAGCTGACCGTCACCTCAGAGGGATTCAAGACCCTGGAGCGCTCCGGTATCGTTTTGGCCGTCATGCAGAACGCCGAGGTAAACCTGGCGCTCGAGATCGGTGGCGCCGTCGACACCGTGAACGTCACCAGTGACGTCCCGCTGATCAACGTCGGCAACTCCACCCTGGGCAACACGGTCAGCAACGTCGAAATCGACAACCTGCCCCTGATCAACCGTGACGTGACACGGCTGCTGCAACTGGTACCGGGCGTGCAGAGCGTGCAGACTGCAAACAGCCTCGGATTCCAGGAACTCCACGTCCTCGTAAACGGCGCCGCGGACAGCCTCGTCGGTCAGACTTCGTACTACCTGGACGGCGGTCTGAACATGACCGGCCTGCGCAACAGCGGTAACGCGGTGCCCAACCCGGACGCTGTCAGCCAGTTCAACGTGGTGACGAACAACTATAGTGCCCAGCTCGGCAAGTACTCGTCCGCCGTAGTCAGCGTCATCACCAAGAGCGGTACGAACAAGTTCCACGGATCGGCCTTCGAGTTCTACCGGTCGCGCAACTTCAATGCGACGACCCATCTGCAGGGCAGCAAGAACCCCTACAACCAGCACCGCTTTGGCGGAACGGTCGGCGGCCCCATCCGCCACGACAAGGACTTCTTCTTCGCCAGCGCCGCCGCCTTCCGTTTCATTCAGTACGGCAACTACAACGGCAGCCTGCCCAGCCTGGCGCAGCAGGCGGGTAACTTCTCAGAGAACACCCCCACGCCAGCCGAGCAGGCCAACTGCAAAGCCACGCCGACGGCTGCTGCGAACACCGCCGTCCACTTCCTGGTCTGCAATCCTGCCACCGGCCTGCCATACGCAAATAACACGCTACCCACCGTCGACCCGACGGCCGTCAACATCCTGAAGTACGTCCGCGCGAACCTGCCGACACAGCAGCCCGCGCAGTTCGGCGATACTCGCTACACCTACCGCACCCGGTCGCCGCTGCCTGAGCAGAACAACGAGTATCTGATCAAAACTGATCATCAACTCGCTGCAAAACATAGACTTACCCTGAGCTACTTCATGCTGGACTACAAGGTTCGCAGCGTTCCGACGACCTTCACCCAGGCATGGTCCTACTCCGACTACGCGAACAAGCAGCAGAACGCGAACATCGCCGAAACGTGGACCGTCAGCGACCGCACGGTCAACCAGTTCTTCGTCGGCTACACGCGCCAGAACGGTGGACGTAACCCCGTTCCCGGCAACAGCACCCTGGCGGATTTCGGTTCAGACTTCGGCGTGGTCGGCACGCCCTCGCGCGGACAGATCGCCGTCGGCGGCGTCGAGGCGTTCACCCTCGGCCAGGCCATCACCGGCCCCAAGGCGGGTTCCAACGTCTACAACGTGCGCGACGTCCTCGCGACGACCCGCGGCAAGCACTCCATCTACGTTGGCGGTGAGGCGGGCCTGGAGAAGGACTTCCAGCTCACATCCCTCTCGAACTACGGCTCCTTCGCCTTCAACACGGCCAACGGCGCCAGCGGCGCTCGCACCACCAACGGGCTTTCGGACTTCCTGGCCGGCGTCCCGACCACGATGGCGCAGGACACCGGCCTCTATGCCAACGCCAGCTACTTCAACTACGGCATCTTTGCCCAGGACGACTGGCGTGTCCGCAGCAACCTGACCATCAATGTTGGCCTTCGGTATGACTGGCAGCAGGCGCCGACCGAACCGCTCTCACGCCAGACGAACTTCTCGCCGGGCGTGCAGTCCCGTGCGTTCCCCAACGTTTCGATCGTAGGTAAGACGGGACCGCAGCTTGCGCCCGTGGGTATGCTCTTCCCGGGCGATCCCGGTGTGCCGCGCGGTGGCGTCTTCACGCCCCGGAACCACGTCTCGCCGCGTGTCGGCTTTGCCTTCGACCCGAACGGCAAGGGAACCACGGTCTTCCACGGTGCAGCCGGCCTCTTCTTCGGCGGCATCTCGGGCAACGAGTGGGAGTTCCCATCCAACTTCGCGCCGTACGCCGTCCGCAACACCTACAACAAGGTCGTCTCGCTCACGCACCCCTACCAGGGTGATCCCACGGAGTTCCCAACAGGAACCAATCCCTATCCGGCACTCAGCTACAAGGGAGACGGCAACGTAACCTTCCTGCCGCTGAACCAGGTAGTGGCCTTCGACCCCAACTACAAGTGGCCCTACTCCATCCAGATCAACGCGGGCTTCCAGCACCAGTTGACGAGCGGGCTGGCCATCAGCGCGTACTACGTCGGATCGTTGAATCGGAAACTGCCGCTCTATAACGACATCAATGGACCACAGTTCAACATCAACGCTGCCGGAGCCAGCGGCGCAAGCTGCACGGATCTGAGCAAGGCCTGCGGCTACGCCAACAACAGCAACACGGTCAACAACCGCCGCCCGCTGAACTCGCAGTTCGGAGCATCTGCGGCGAATCCGCTCTACAGCCAGGTCTACATCATCCGCTCGAACCAGAACTCGAACTACAACGGCTTGCAGGTCACAATCGAGCAGCGCCTCACACACCGCGTCAGCGCCCGCGGCTACTACTCCTGGAGCAAGACGCTGCAGAGCAACAATCTCAACAACCAGGGCGGCATGAACGGCGTCTTCGTCGACAACAACTTCCCGGAGCTTGAGGTCCGCCAGCGCTCCGATCAGGATCGCCGCCACATGATGACGGCGACGGTGGTCTGGAAGCCGGACTACTTCGACAACTTCAACCATGTCGTCCGCTACTTCGCCAACGGCTGGACCGTCACCGCCATCTGGACCGCAAACAGCGGCCAGCCCTTCACCATCACCACCGGCGTCGATAACTACTTCTCCGGCAACGGCAACAACCGCGTCAGTGTCGTCCCGGGCAAGACGCCCCGCGTCCTCGACAACAACGGCTCGCGCGCAACAGCCATGAACCAGTGGTTCGACACCTCCGCATTCTGCCGTCCCGGTGTGGACGCAGGTTGCCCCGGCGTCGGCCCGCTCGGCCTCCTCGGCAACTTCCGCGCAGCCACGCTCGACAGCCCCGGCTACCGCAACATCGACACCTCCATCTTCAAGGACTTCGCGCTCTTCCGCGAAGGGGTCAAGTTCCAGATCCGCGGAGAGTCCACCAACGTCTTCAACCTCACCAACCTCGGCCAGCCAACCGCCGCTGCCAACAACACGAACTACGGCAAGGTCACCAGCACGTCCGGCAACAACCGCATCATCCAGGTCGGTGGCCGAATCCTGTTCTAAACCGCACTGCCTCCTCAAAGCGGCAGCGAAGCACCACGCCTTCGCTGCCGCATTTCTCTCAGTTCTGTCCGGCCAGCTTGCAGGCGATTAAGGTAAGGTGGACAACGATAAGTTCCGGCATCGTTCTCTGCCGGCAACGGAGGATGCTCGCTTGACGAACGCCGCAACGCAAAAGATCTTCTACGGCTGGTGGATCGTCGTCGCCGCGTTCCTCAATCTATTCCTCGCCGTCGGCGTCATCTTCTACGGCTTCCCGGTCTTCTATCCGGCCTTCGTCCAGGCGCTCGGCTTCAGCCGCGGGCAAGTCACGCAGGGCTTCCTGCTCGGCTTCCTCATCGTCGGCCTGCCCTTCGGTCTACTCACCGGTATCCTCATCGACCGCATCGGCGCCCGCGCCGTCATCCTCTCCGGCGTCGGACTCATCGGTCTCCCGCTCATCGCCATGGGCCACATGCACCACTTCTGGCAGTATCAGGTCCTCTGCGTCATCGAGGTCATCGGCTACGTGCTCGCCGGCCCCATCTCCAATCAGGTACTCATCGCCCACTGGTTTCACGAGCGACGTGGACGCGCCATGGGGTACGCCTACCTCGGCCTGGGCCTTGGAGGCGCGGCGGCACCGCCCACCATCAACTGGCTCATCCGCTCCGTCGGCTGGCGTCATGCGCTTGAGATCGTCGGCGCCGTCATCCTCATCGTGCTCTTTCCCGTCGGTGTCTTCCTCACGCGCTCAACACCCGCCGACATGGGCCTGAACCCTGACGGCGCGCTCGCACCCGCAGCCCTGGAACCAGCCGCAGCAGGAGGCGTCTTCAGCGTTATCGGCACCGCCATGCGCGACCGCAACTTCTGGCTCATCCTCGCCGGCTCCGCGCTCGTGATCGGCGCCATGAACGCCGTCATCCAGCACTTCATCTTCTTCCTCGTCAGCAACGGCTACTCATCCGTAAGCGCCTCGCGATTCCTCTCGGTCCTGCTGCTCGCCAGCCTCGGCGGCCGCGTCATCGTGGGCTACATCGCCGATCGCTTCCGCAAGAAGAACACCATGGCACTCTTCTACGCGTTGCTCGGCCTGGCCATCCCCATCCTTTTCGTAGCGCACCTGCCCGTCGCGGCTTTCTCCTTTGCCGTCATCTTCGGCTTCGCCATGGGCGCGGACTACATGCTCATCCCGCTCGTCACCGCAGAGTGCTTCGGCGTAAAGTCCCTCGGCAAGCTGCTCGCACTCATCATCGCCGGCTACTCCATCGGTCAGTGGATGGGCCCATGGGTCGCCGGACGCATCTTCGACCGTTATGGCAGCTACGATCCCGCATGGAAGTTCATGTGTGGTGCGGCCCTGCTCGGCGCCGCTGCGATTTACGCAATTCGCAAGCCACGCGCTACCATCATGGCGTCGCCTGAAGCCTTGGTCATCGAAACCTCATCCGCAAAGTAAGTCACGGCATCACTCGCTCAAGGACAAAGTGAACATGCAAGAGAAGCGCATCGGCATCATCATGAACGGCGTCACCGGACGCATGGGTCTCAACCAGCACCTCATCCGCTCCGTGCTCGCCATCCGCAACGCCGGCGGCCTGCCCATCGGTGACGGCACCGTCCTCATGCCCGATCCCATCCTCGTCGGCCGCAACGAAGCGAAGCTCAAGGCCATCGCCGACGCACACGGCGTCACGCGCTACAGCACCGACCTCGAGCGCTGCCTCGGCGACGAGAAGGATGAGATCTACTTTGACTCCGGCACCACCGGCCTCCGCGAAACCTTCGTCTCGGAGGCCATCGACGCCGGCAAGAACGTCTACTGCGAAAAGCCGCTCTCCACCTCCGTCGAGTCAGCCCTGCGCCTCGCAAAGAAGGCCGCAAGCGCCGGTGTGAAGCAGGGCATCGTGCAGGACAAACTCTTCCTGCCCGGCGTTCGCAAGCTGCGCCGCCTCATCGAATCCGGCTTCTTCGGCCGCATCCTCTCCGTTCGCGGCGAGTTCGGCTACTGGGTCTTCGAAGGCGATTGGGGCGGCCAGCCCGCACAGCGTCCGTCATGGAACTACCGCAAGGAAGAGGATGGCGGCATCATCCTCGACATGTTCTGTCACTGGCGTTACGTGCTCGACCACACCTTCGCACCCGTACAGTCCGTCTCCTGCATGGGCGCCACGCACATCCCGCAGCGCGTCGATGAGAACGGCAAGACTTACCAGGCAACGGCAGACGACGCAGCCTACGGCTCCTTCCAGCTCGAAGGCGATATCTTCGCGCAGATCAACTCGTCGTGGACCACGCGCGTCTATCGCGACGAACTCTTCAACCTGCACGTCGACGGCACGGAAGGCAGCGCCATCGCCGGCCTGCGCGACTGCAAGACGCAGCACCGCGTCAACACACCCAAGCCCACGTGGAACCCCGATCTGCCCAATCCCTTCAAGTTCCGCGAACACTGGCAGGAAGTGCCCGACAATGCCAACTTTGAGAACGCCTTCAAAGTCCAGTGGGAGCTTTATCTCAAGCACGTCGCACTCGGCACGCCCTTCCCGCACACCTTCGTCGACGGCGCGCGGGGCGTACAGCTCGCCGAACTCGGCCTGAAGTCCTGGGCAGAGCGTCGCTGGCTCGACGTCCCCGTCATCAAAGACGCAGACGTGCTGAAGGCGTAACGCATGGCCGATATCCAAAGGCTGAGCTTGAACCAGGCCACCGTGCAGAACTGGAGTGTGAAGGAAGCCGTGGACGGCTGTGTCCGCCACGGCATCCCCTCGATCGCTCTTTGGCGTCACAAAATTCATGAGGCAGGCCTGCAGCAGAGTGCGCAACACGTACGCGACGCGGGCCTGCACGTCTCCAGCGTCTGCCGCGGCGGCATGTTCGTCGCGCCCTCCGCTGCAGAGCGCAAAGAGCGCATCATGGACAACTTCCGCGCAGTCGAAGAAGCGAAGGAACTCAACGCTGACTCGCTCGTCATGGTCGTCGGTGCCTCCACAGAAGTGCCCATCGCGGATGCACGTCAGATGGTCGCGGATGGCCTCGCGGAGCTGGTGCCGTACGCACGCGAACAGGGCGTCAAGATTGGCCTTGAGCCCCTGCACCCCATGTACGCAGGGGACCGATCCGTCCTCAACACCATCGACCAATCACTCGCCATGGCGGCGCCGTATGCTGCAGACGAAGTCGGTCTCATCCTCGATGTCTTTCACATCTGGTGGGATCCCACCGTCTTCGAACAGATCCAGCGCGCAGCAGGACGCATCTTCGGCTTCCACGCCTGCGACTGGCTGGTGCCACTGCCGGACACGCTGCTTGGTCGCGGCGTCATGGGCGATGGTGTCATCGACAATCACGCGCTACGCCTCGCCGTAGACGCCGCCGGCTACAACGGCCCCATTGAAGTTGAGATCTTTAACCAGGCGCTTTGGGATACGCCCGGCGACGATGTCCTGAATAAAGTCGTCGAGCGTTTCACCGCACTGGTCTAGTACAGGAAATTTGAGATGAAGATACAGAACGAATTGAAAGCATCCGACCACGTCGCAGCGCTTGCGCGCCTCTTCGAACTCGCGACCGAAAAGACAGCACGCATCGCAGCCCGCTGGACACCGCAGATGGGCGCACCCGTAGTCACCGCAGCCGGCGTCTACAAGGGACGCAACTGGACGCAGTGGACTCAGGGCTTCGCCTACGGCAACGCGCTCCTCTGCTATGACATGACGGGCGACAGGGACATGTTGCGCATCGGCCGCGACAACACCCTCCATTACATGGCGGAACACATCTCGCACACCGGCGTGCATGACCACGGCTTCAACAACCTCTCCACCTACGGCCAGCTTCGCCGCCTCATGCTGGAAGGCAAGACCGAACGCAACGAATGGGAGCTCAACTTCTGCGAGCTCGCCATCAAGACCAGCGGCGCAGTGCAGGCAGCGCGCTGGACTGACCTTCCCGAGGGCCTTGGCTACGTCTACTCCTTCAACGGATCGCACTCGCTCTTCATCGACACCATGCGCACCGTTCGCATCTGCAGCGCCGCATACGCGCTTGGCCACACGCTGCTCGGCGAACAGGACCGCTCCATCAACCTGCTCGCACGCATGCTCATCCACGCGAAGACGTCGTCGCAGTACAACATCTTCTTCGGCGAAGGCCGTGACATCTACGACACGCCGGAACTGCGCGGCCGCACCGTGCACGAAGCCGTCTTCAATCCTGCCAGCGGCACCTTCCGTTGCCCCTCCACACAGCAGGGCTACACGCCGTTCACCACGTGGACCCGCGGCCTCGCCTGGGCGATGCTGGGCTACGCGGAAGAGCTTGAGTTTGTCACCTCTCTCGATGAGAGCGACTTCACGGCAGCAGGCGTCATGACCAAGGCAGAGGCCATCGCCCTCATGACACGCACCGCAAAGGCCACCTGCGACTTCTACATTCAACAGGGCACTGCCGCAGACGGCATCTGTTACTGGGACACCGGCGCGCCAAACATGCACAAGCTCGGCGACTGGCAATCCGCTCCTGCGGATCCCTTCAACGCCTTCGAACCCGTCGATGCATCGGCAAGCGCAATCGCAGCACAGGGCCTGCTACGCCTGGGCCGCGCACTCGGCGCCGAAGGCAAGGAGTATCTCCAGGCCGGTCTGACCGTTGCGAAGACCCTGCTGCAGGAGCCGTATCTCTCCACCGACGCCGCGCACGAGGGCATCCTGCTCCACAGCATCTATCACCGTCCCAACGGCTGGGACTACGTGCCGGCCGGCTCTGCAATTCCCTACGGCGAATCCAGCATGTGGGGCGACTATCACATGCTCGAACTCGGCCTGCTCCTGTCTCGCCTCGCCGAAGACAAGTACTACACCTTCTACTCAGCGGCTTCAGCCGCTGAGACAGACCACCAGAAGTTTCTAAGTGGCTTTAGCCACCGGGATAGACACGCAGAAGAGTCGTAAGTGGCTTTAGCCACTGAGATAGAAGCAGCGGGAAAATTCCGCCCGGCTTCAGCCACCGAGATAGAAGCAGCGAGAAAATTCCGCACGGCTTTAGCCACAGGGATAGAACATGCAGAAGAATCATAAGTGGCTTTAGCCACCGAGATAGAAGCAGCAAGAAAATTCCGAACGGCTTTAGCCACCGGGATAGAACATGCAGAAGAATCATAAGTGGCTTTAGCCACCGAGATAGAAGCAGCGAGAAAATTCCGAACGGCTTTAGCCGCCGAGATTCGCAACCGTATGGGACTCCAGAAATGTCATCGAACAACAACACCTCCGGCAAAGTAGCACTCGTCACAGGCGGAACGCGCGGCATCGGCCTCGGCATCGCGAAGCGCCTCGCCACCAGCGGCTTCCACCTCGTCATCACCGGCCGCCGCGATAAGGCGGACGCGCAGGATGCGCTAAACGACGTGGCGCAATCCTTCCGCGACAACACACAGCGTGTGGAGTATCAGCAGGCCGATGTCTCCAGCGCGACAGAGCGGCACTCCATGCTCGACGCCATCGACGCAAGCTTCGGCGGCGTGGACGTGCTGGTCAACAACGCAGGCATCGCACCACGCGTGCGCGCGGATGTGCTGGAAGCCACGGAAGAGAGCTTCGACGAACTTATCGGGACCAACCTCAAGGGGCCCTACTTCCTGACGCAGGCCGTTGCCAACCGCATGATTGCGCGCCAGCAGCAGTCCACCACCCTTCGCTGCATCATCAACGTCAGCTCCATCTCGGCAACCGTAGCGAGCGTCAACCGAGGCGACTACTGCATCAGCAAGGCAGGCATCGCCATGGCTACCAAGCTATGGGCCGCACGCCTCACGCAGTTCGGCATCGGCGTCTACGAGGTCCAGCCAGGCGTCATCGCAACCGACATGACCGCAGGAGTCAAAGGCAAGTACGACGCGCTCATCGAAGGCGAACTTCTCCTGGACAAGCGCTGGGGAACACCCGACGACGTAGGCACAGCCGTAGCCATGCTCGCCACCGGCCAACTACCTTACGCGCCCGGCGCTGTACTGGTGCTCGACGGCGGACTAACCCTGCCACGCCTCTAGTCATCGTCGGACGGATCGCGTGGCTCGGCTGCGTAGTACGTAAAGACCGTCTCCTGCCGGCGCGCCTCCGGGCAGTACCGAAAGGGGTGCCCCATTCATGACAGCATCACCGTCATGAGTGGGCCATCGCGCAAAGCGCGATCTTCTTTCGGAGGGGCATGGCTTTAGCCATGCCATCAAGAACCCATAACCAGAACCGGCTTCAGCCGCTGAGGGATTTTGTCTCCCTGACACACATCAAGCGGAGACCACCAACCCGGATGCCCCCACCTTCGCGAAGCTAAGGTGGGGATTCGTGCGCAGCACGAACCGCTTCGCCCTAAACGCTTCACGGCTCTTCATTCTTCAGCGCTATCGTGACGATCAAACGTGTCAAACGGTTAGTAACTTCACACACCTCACACGTTAGCGAAGTGTTGTACTCGCAAGCCTTTTCCCGGCTCCACCAGAAGGCAAAGCAGAAACAGGTCCTCCATGAATCCCTCAACACACTGGACTCGCCGCACCTTCTGCCGCGCCGCAGCCGCAACAGCAGTGTTGCCCCGGCGCATCTTCGCACAAAAGAGCAACGCGGGTTACGACCTCGTCGCGAAGACCGACCGCAAGCGAATCATGGATGCGGCCGCGCGCTACCGGCAGGAAAAACCAGAGACAATTACCGCAGTGACCTCGCCGCGCTCGCCCGGCGGTCCGCACGACTTCTTCTCGGAGGCCGACTACTTCTGGCCCAATCCCGCCAACCCGACCGGTCCGTACATCAATCGCGACGGTCAGAGTAATCCCGACAACTTCAACGAGCACCGCAAGCGCATGATCCGCCTCTCCATTCATATGCCGGCGCTGACCGCATCCTGGTTGCTGACAGGCAATCGCACCGACGGCATGCTCGCCGCAGACCATCTCCGTGCATGGTTCATCACGCCCGCAACGCGCATGAACCCCAACCTGCAGTTCTCGCAGGGCGTGCACGGCGTCTCCACCGGTCGGAACTACGGCATCATCGACACGCTGCACCTGGTCGAGGTCGCGCGAGCCGCCAGCCTCATCGCATCAGCACTGATGAGCAAAGCCGACCGTGATGCGCTGCATGCGTGGTTCGCCGACTACCTGCACTGGATGAAGACGAGCAACTTCGGCATCGCCGAACGCGACACCAAGAACAATCACGCCGTCTGCTGGGCGTTGCAGGCCTCCGAATTCGCACGCCTCATCGGCGATGAAACCACCCGTGCCGAAGTCCGCACGCAGTACGAGAACCTCTTTCTACCAAAGCAGATGGCGCCCGACGGCAGCTTCCCCCTCGAACTCGCGCGCACCAAGCCCTACGGTTATTCCATCTTCAACTTCGACGCGATGGCCATGCTCTGCCAGTCGCTGCTGGACAGCGATAAGGACATCTACTCCTTCGCTCTCCCGACCGGGCAGGGCATCTGCAAGGGCGCGGCGTTTCTTTATCCCTACCTGAAAGACAAGTCCGCGTGGCCCTACGCGAAAGACGTGCAGCACTTCGACTCCTGGCCCGTACGCTCCCCCGGCCTGCTCTTTACCGGCCTTGCATGCCGGCGCGACGAATACCTCGCTCTCTGGAAGACGTTGCCCGCCGATCCCACCGACCCTGAGATCATTCGCAACTACCCGGTACGCCAGCCGCTCCTGTGGTTCGGCAAAGCACCGGCCCGCGCCTGAACACTCGCACAACCTCGCTCCACGTACACCCAGGAGATCCGCATGACCCCGACACGACGCGCCTTCCTCGTCGGCAGCGCCGCGCTCTGCGCCACAACACTCGTTTCATCCAGGCTCATGGCCGCCTCCACAACGACAACTCCTGACGTAACGATCCTCGACAAGGACTGGGAGTTCTACCGAGGGCCGCTCGAACCGTGGCAGGTCTGGCACAGCGAAGAACTCGTCACATGGGAGCCGCAAACCGTCCCGCACTGCTTCAACCACTACGACGCCTGCGACCCCGACATACCGGCCTATCGAGGATCGGGCTGGTACCGGACAAAGCTCAAGGCAGCAAACCCCTATCGCGACGGCCGCACCATGCTCCTCTTCGAAGGCGCCGCCCAGACCTCCGAGGTCTTCATGGGGACGACCTCCGTCGGAAAACACATCGGCGGCTACAACGAGTTCGCAGTCGACATCACGGACGCCTTGAAGACATCCAAGGACGGGGCGCTGGCAATCCACTGCAGCAACGCGCGCGATCTGGACCGTATGCCATCCGACTTAAGCGACTTCACGCTCTACGGCGGACTCATCCGGCCGGTGCATTTGGTCTATCTGCCGGAACTGGCCATTGAATCGATTTATTCCGTGCCAGAATGGCACCCTGGAGACACTTCTGCGACCGTATCGGTCACCGCGCGACTCTCCGGAAACACGACCAGAACCGCGTCGCAGATCCCGTTCACAATCAAGCTGATCGACTCCTCCGGTAAGGTCGTAACACAGCAAAAGCTCAGCAAAAACGCAGGTCAGGCAGAGTTCGAACTCGCAACACTCACCATTCCAGCAGTGCAACCATGGTCGCCGGAAACCCCAACCCTCTACCGCTGCGAAGTAACAATGGGCACCGGCGCTGACACATCAGTGACCACGCACCGTTTCGGCATCCGTCACACGAAATTCGAAGCGCAAGGCCCATTTCTATTGAATGGAAAGCGCCTGCTACTGCGCGGCACACATCGTCACGAAGACGGCGCATACTACGCCGCAGCCATGCCCGCAGACCAGGTACGTGAAGAGTTCCGATTGATCAAAGCAATGGGCGCAAACTTTATAAGACTAGCGCACTATCAGCAATCGCGACAGGTCCTCGACTTATGCGACGAGCTTGGTCTTCTCGTCTGGGAAGAGGTGCCATGGTGCCGCAGCGGCGTTGGATCGGCAACCTTTCAGCAGCACGGCAAAGACACACTCACCGCCATGATTGATCAACATCGCAACCATCCGTCCGTGCTGATGTGGGGTCTCGGAAACGAAGACGATTGGCCCGGCGAACTGAATGGCGACGACCGTGAAGCCATCCGAACTTACATGCGAGAGCTGCACGAGTTATCGCACAAGTTAGATCCTTCGCGCGTCACGTCGTATCGCCGTTGCGACTTTGCGCGGGATATTCCGGATGTTTATTCGCCTTCGATCTGGGCGGGCTGGTACGGCGGACGTTACACGGAGTACGCAGCAGCCCTGGAGAAAGCGCGCAAAGCCGTACCGCACTTCATCCACATGGAGTGGGGCGCGGATAGCCATGCAGGCCGTCACGCAGAGGACCCAGATCCCGCGCTTGGCACCGTCGCAACCGGTAAAGGAACTGCCGAGAAGGGGTTTGATTACAAGCTCACCGGCGGTACGCAGCGCATGGCGAAAGACGGCGAGTGGAGCGAGACCTATGCCTGCGATCTCTTCGACTGGTACCTGAAGACGTCGGAGTCAACGCCGTGGCTTACGGGCACGGCGCAGTGGGTCTTCAAAGACTTCACCACGCCGTTGCGTGTCGAAAACCCCGTGCCCCGCGTGAATCAAAAGGGTCTCATCACACGCGACATGCAGCTCAAGGAAGGTTATTACGTCTTCCAGTCATTCTGGGCAAAAGAACCGATGTTGCGCTTGTATGGACACAGCTTTCCTTTGCGATGGGGTAAAGCAAGACAGAAGCGCACAGCGCGCGTGTACTCGAATTGCAGCGAGGTCGAGCTATTCCTGAACGGTAAGTCAGTCGGCAGACGCAAGCGCGATCCGAACGATTTTCCCTGTGCGGGGTTGCGCTGGGAGCTGGCATTTACCGAGGGCCGGAATGAGCTGCGTGCCGTCGCGCATGAGGGTGGTAAGACGCTCGAAGATACCGTTCAATTTCGTTACGAAACCCGCCCATGGTCGAAGCCGGTAAAGCTTCTCTTGCGCACTGTTGCAACGCAAAATGGAAGGTCAACCGTGGAAGCAGAGCTGGTCGATGTGGCTGGTGTGCGGTGCCTGGATTCGCGCGCTGTCGTGCGCTTCTCACTTGCGGGTGATGGCAGACTGATCGACAACCTCGGCACGCCGGATGGATCGCGCGTCGTGCAGCTTGCAAACGGTCGCGCACGCATCACCGTCGACCATCGCGAAGCAGTAGTGGTTGGCGTATCAAGCGATAACATCATTCCTGGATATCAGGAATTAGGGAAACATAATGGCCAGGCATAACAATGCCTGGCCATCATGCTCTTACTAACTTGAACTTACTGGAACGTGATCCGCGATCCCTTTGCGTTCCAGTCGAACGTGATGCTCGGCACAGCGCCGGTCGACGCAAGCGCGGCCTCTTTCCCATCGATGGAAGCGCGTTGCGGCGCTCGTTGTGAGCCGACAAGTTCGATGCGGAGCTGTTTGAACCAGGGCTTGTAGCGGCCCTCCGCCGGATCTAACGTAACGCTCAATAAGCCGTCGGCACTGACGCTGCAACTTGCGTTCATACGGAAGAAGTCGCCCTTGCGATAGTTCAGCGAGTGGCCGTCATCGCTGTAGACGGTGCCACTGCAACTCTCGCCCGCGGACGGAACGTACACCCGCAACGTCAGTGGACCATTGGGCGTCTCGTCGGTGTTTTGAACCAACGGCTGCAAGGGAAGGATCGCTCCTCCGCGAGCATAGACGGGCACCTTCGCAAGCTCCGGCGTCAGCATGGTCTGCTGCGATGCCAGCAGCGAGTCGCGTACCTCAGAGTCACGCGTCTGCACCACGGAACGTGTGCCTGCGCGTGCTCCGGTCCAGTAGTCGTACCAGGTTCCCGGCGGCAGATGCAGTTCATACGGTGCCACCTCTTCCGGCGAAGGATTCGGAGCGATGAGCAGATCCGATCCAAGCAGGAACTCTGCGCCGCCAGTGACCAGATCCATCGGGCTGCCATCCGCTGTGGCATGCGGGAACTCCATGAAAAGCGGCCGCATCATTGGCATGCCGTCGCGTGAGGTCTCTTCTGCCACCGTGTACATGTAGGGCAGCAGGCGATAGCGCTCTTCGATGAAGCGCTTGCGGATAGCTTCCTGCTCCGGCCCGTCGACCCACGGCTCGTGCATGCGGGTGCCCTTTGCGGAGTGGTCGCGATCGATGGGTTGGAAGGCTGCGATCTCAAGCCACTTTGTGAGCAGGTCAGCCGGCGGTGAACCAGCGAAGCCGCCTACGTCCGCCCCAGCAAAGCTGAATCCGCTGATGCCAAGGTTGATCAATTGCGGCGTGGTCATGCGCATGTGATTCCACGTTGAGCTGTTGTCCCCCGTCCAGGTCACGGCATAGCGCTGCCCGCCTGCGTAGGTTGCGCGCGTCATCACGTACGGCCGCTCGTTCGGCCGCAGAGCCAGCACGCCGTCGTAGCTTGCCTGGCTGTTGAGCAGGCCATAGATGTTATGGACTTCGCGGTGGCTGGCAGTGCGTTTCGCAAATCCAGGCTCGTCGATGCGATGCTGTGTGTCTAACGGCATTGTCTTCGAGGGATAACGGAAGACTGCAGGCTCATTCATGTCGTCCCAGAAGCCCGAAACGCCGTCGGCAACGAAGTCCTTGTAGAGCGTGCCGAACCACTTGCGTGTACGCGCCTGTGTGTAGTCCGGAAAGACTGAGTCGCCGGGCCAGACCTTGCCGACGTAGGTGGTGCCATCGGGGTTCTTCAGGAAGTGGTCACCCGCGGTGCCGGAGTCATAAGGAACGTAGCCCGCGTTCGGCTTATCCGCGATATGCGTATCGGCGATGACGATCAGGTGGAAGTGCTCCTTCGCCAGTTGCTGCACCAGCTCCGGGAACTTGGGGAAGCCGACGGGATCGACGGTGAAGGGCATGTTGTTCTTCTGAAAGTCGATGTCGAGCCACAATGCGTCGGCGGGTATCTTGTCCTTGCGCAGGTGCGCGGCAACATCCAACAACTGCGAAGCCGGCGAGTAGGTATAGCGCGACTGCTGAAAGCCGAAAGACCAAAGCGGGGGCAGGGGAGCCGGGCCGGTCAGCCAGGCGTACGACGCCATCACCTGCTTCGGCTCAGGGCCGTAAAGGAAGTAGTAGTCGACTGGGCCGCCCTGCGATCCGAAGTTGTACTCCTGCGCGCTCTCTCGGCCGAAGTCGAACGAGGTGCGCCAGGTGTTGTCGAACAGAATGCCGAACGACCGGCCGTCCTTCACATCCATAAAGAATGGAATGCTCTTGTAGATCGGGTCAGACGACTCCTGCCAGCCGAAGTCGTCGGTGTTCCACATGGTGAATTCCTGGCCAGCCCGATCGAGCGGGCCGGGCTTGTCGCCCAGGCCGAAGAAGTGCTCGTTCTCGCCGCGTTGCTTGTAGATGTGGAAGGTCTCTCCGCGCCACTGCACGGGCGTCGAGTCTTCCTGCAGGACGTTCCCGTGGTGATCGCGAATGATGAGATGAAGTCCTGTGGAGATCTCAACCGATAGCTTGTCGGTATGGAAGCCGCGCACGTCTGCCGCGACCGTAGCGCGGCTGGTCCGGCTTGCTGGAAGCACGGCCCAGGACGCATCCTCGGGCGGTGCAGATCGCCACTCACGGATGCGAAGCTTGTCGGCCTGCAGAGCAGTCACTTCGAGTGTTGTGCCGTCCTCGGTAGCTGTCAGTCCATTTGGCGTTGCGCGAATCTGTTGCGCGAGCGCAGCAAGTGGCAGAAGAAAGACGGCAGTCGGGAATAGAAGACGGACAGCGCAGCGTGACATAGTCGAAGCTCACCACTTCGGCGTGTACCGTCGCAACCCGCTCACGGGCATTTTCGCTTCAACTTTTGATCAACAGGTAAGTGTTGAGGAATGAGAGAGATTGCGTTGATCAACGAGTGCTTAGACCTAATGCATAAAGGTTCGCTGTGGTCGAACGCGCTCTCACGACGATAGTTCCATCCAGCAGCGTGCCTGCCAGAACCATGTCGCTAAACTCGGACGAGCGCAGGCGATCCATTCCACCCAGTTCTTCGATTCTGCCGTCGGCAACCGCGACGCGGTAGACCGGCTGGCCGGCATCCATGAAGGCATCTGCGTAGAGATAGTGGCTATCCGCCGACCAGACGGGGTCGGCAGCGGAGCGCCCGGACAGCACGCGCCACTGCTTCGTTGCGACTTCGTAAAGCTTTACCTGACGCTGGTCGAGGGATAGGGCTGCGATATAGCGGCCATCCGGCGCCCACCGTGGACTGAAGAGATTATCCGAGCCCGGCAGCGTCGTCACCCGGTGTGACTTCAGGTCGAGCAACTGAATGGTTCGTGGGGCTGCGTCTTTGCCGAGAAGGTCAGGAGCCAGACCCAGCACAATGGTTTGACCGTCCGGCGACCACGTGGGATCGGCCGTGTTGCTGCCGCTTTCCAACAGCGGTTGCAGGTCGCTGCCGTCGGCGAACTCCTGGTAGATGCTCCATGCTCCGGAGGCCTTGCGAGCCATGAGTGCCATGCGGGAGCCGTCGGGTGACCAGTGAGCGTTAAAGACCTGGAGATCGCCAGGGCTAAGCTGCAGGATCTCGGAACCGTCCGATCGTGCTCGCCACAGTCGTCCGACCGTATCAACCCATGCCAGCCACTTGCCGTCGCGGCTTTGCTCAAGCCGGTGAGCGTCACTATAGAAGTTGCGGACGGGCGCGAAGTCGCGCGCACCGGGTTTGAGCTGTTGCACCTCGCCCTCAGTGGAAACGCCCGTTAGAAAAATTGTCCGTTCCGAACGAGCGGCAACCGGTCCCTGATAGGTCAACGGGCCATCCGTCAGACGAACCGGGTTGGAAGACCGGGGCGCGAGCAGCCATAGATCAGACGCCGGACCTTGCGCAGCCTGAAAGACGAAACTGCCATCGGACATCCAACTGCCGCAGCAGACGCCATTGGCTTCCGCCCATTTGGAGAGCACCGGGTGTGCGGTGTGGTTGGACACCGTCATCTCCCACAGAGCCTGGGTGTGGGGTATGGGATCGAACAGAGTAAAGCGCAGTACTTTGCCGTCAGGGGACCAGCGCAGCCAGAAGGCACGGCCAGGCAATGTGGCGAAGAGGACTGGCTCCGATCCGTCGGGGCCCGCCACAAGTAACTGATTCCCTGTGGCATAGAGGATCTTCTTATCGTCCGGCATCCACGTTGCATCGTGTGCCAGAATGCGTACGATGCGCTGTGCGGATCCGCCGCCAGAAGGGACGATAAACAGCGGCTGCTCTGATTGGTTGGAGGCGTGGCTACGCACCAGCAGGCGGGAACCATCGTGGGAGATGTCTGCAATAGCGGGTCCAGCGATTTCATCCGGCAGAACGATCGGTTCGCCGGCGCCACCCGCTATGGTGATGCGGGCGAGGTGAACGCTGCCGTCACGGATTACCGACGCGAAGAGATGCAGGCCATCCGTCACCGTGACGGGAAATACCTCCATTGCGTCGCCACCGGGAAGAACCCTCTGTGAATGAGTCACTTGGCGTAAGGAGGGGATCTGCGGTGCGCCGGCCGGCCTGCCTATTAAGAAGCCGCAGAACACGCCAATCAGCAGGATTAACGCTATCGCTGCCCCTGCGACCCATAGGCGGTTTATGGTCGAGGGCGTTCTGGAGACCTCCTGAACCGACATCATGGCAGTTGGAGAAGTCGGAAGCGTGGGGACCGATGGTGCTAAGTCCGGCGGCGGTGGCGTCGCTATATCTATCGTTGCAGGTGCAGCCGCGGTCTCCAGGACCGTGACGGGGGCAATGAATCGGTAGCCGCGTCGCGTCAGTGTCTCAACGTAGCGTGGGTTGTCTGCGTTATCGCCGAGCGCTTCCCGAATCTTATTGACTGCGGTGCCGAGGGAGTGGTCGAAGTCGACATTCGTTCCCGGTTCCCAGACGCGCTGTTGCAGTTCTTCGCGAGTGACTACTTGACCGGCATTCTGCACAAGCTCAGCGAGCACTCGAAACGGCTGGCCTTGGAGCTTGATGCGGAATCCACCCCGCCACAGTTCTCCAGTAGAGAGGTCTGCCTCGAAGGTGCCAAAGGCTACACGCACGGAATGTGTTGACTGACGCATACGGACCGCACTCTAGAATCTAACATTTTGCCCCCGAAAAGATTCTCAGTGTGAGTTATGAAGCGCTGTAAGTAACTGGTTTAAAGCAAGTTGATTGTTGATTTGTCTTTCAATACAAAACGACACCGAGAGGATGGAATTGTCACCAGCAGATTATGGAGAGTTCACGCTGTCCAACAGTTCTCCTCAAACTGTCTGCGGCATTTTGGAGGCACCACCGTAATGAGATCCAAGTCCAAGAGCTTCGGCTCGCACCTTTATGTCACAGCCGCGACCCTATCGCTCGGCTTTGCCAGCATCTCCGTGCAGGCTCACGCTCAGACCGATACCGGTCGCGTGACCGGTACCGTCGTCGACCCCACGGAAGCAACCATCCCCGGCGCGACCGTCACAATCACCAACACGGGAACATCTGAGACCCAGACCGTCAAGGCTGATGCCGCCGGCAACTTTACCTTCCCAGCCCTGCAGCGCGGTCCGTACAAGATTTCCGCGACGATGACGGGGTTCCAGACGACTACCCAGAGCTTTGATCTGCAGGTCTCCCAGGTACAGACGGTCATCTTCAAGCTGTCAGTCGGTTCGACGGACCAGACGGTTGAGGTTACCAGCGCAGCACCGATGGTCGAGCTTGGCTCGTCCACGATTGGCAGTGTCGTTGAGAGCCGCCAACAGACTCAGCTTCCCCTGAACGGTCGTAACTTTACCCAGCTCGCGCTCCTCTCGCCCGGCGTGACCCGCGGCAACTATGGCAACGGCGCTTCCGGTGTGAACGGCGATGCGGAGACTTTCCGCAACAGCTCGTCGGGCGGCGGCTCGCTCTCGACGAACGGTCTGCGTCCGCAGGCGAACAACTACATCCTCGACGGCGTCGACAATAACGAAGGCCTGGTCAATACTCTCAACTTCTTCCCGAACGTAGAAGCGACGGAAGAGTTCCGTGTGAACACCAGCACCGCACCGGCTGAGTTCGGCCGCGCCGGTGGCGCCATCGTCCAGACGTCGATCAAGTCAGGTACGAACAGCATTCATGGTTCCGCGTACTGGTTCTCCCGCTCCAACCTGTTCGACGCCAGCCCCAACTACCAGTTCCTCGGCGCCAGCAAGACGGCTCCGCTGCCGTTCAAGCGCAACACTTTCGGCGGCGCCATCGGTGGACCCATCATTAAGGATCGCCTGTTCCTCTTTGGTGACTACTCGGGACTGCGCGAGAACTCGCCACTGAATCCGGAGATCGTGACCGTTCCCACAGCGCAAATGCGTCAGGGCAACTTCCAGGAACTGCTTGGCCGGGGGACCACCCAGGCACCCACCGTTTGTGGGCGTCCTGGTGTTACAACGGTCGCGGTAAACGGTGGCATCTATGACCCGACCACGTGCCAGCAATTTGCGAACAACATCATTCCGCAGGGCCGTCTGAACTCGGCAGGTCTGCGCTATCTGAACGCCTTCCCGCTGCCGAACATCCCCGGTACGCTGGGCGGCACGCAGAACAACTACCGCACCATCCGCACCGACGTGCGTCATTCGAACACCATCGACGGCCGCCTGGACTACAACATCTCCACGGCAGATCGTCTGTTTGCTCGCTTCAGCTACGACAACAGCAACTTCACGCGGTCATCACGCTTTGCGGCCCTTCCGGCGGGCTTTGCTTCCGGCACCAACTACGTGCACGCACGCGGTTACGTGTTGGGTGAGACGCACACGTTTGGTCCGAACACCATCAACGAGTTCCGTGCTGGCTACACGCGTTACACCTTTGCTAACCAGCCTGTGTTCAGCAACACGCCGATCTCGGCGAACCTGGGCATCGTGAATGCGAATCGGACTACGAACCTGGGCGGCGGCGCACTCATCGGCGGCAATGGCAGCCAGTTGGAATACACCGGCGACTACGGTACGTACCTCGTCCCGGAGAACACTTACCAGATCAACAATGCGCTCACCTATATCTGGAAGGGTCATACCTTCAAGGTTGGTGGTAATGGTATCCGTCGTGAAGTGGCTTACTTCCGTCCGATTTCGGGCAAGGGCTACTTCCAGCTTGGCAACGGTGACTTCACCGGCTACAACACGTCGGAAGTGCTCGCGGGCTTCGCAGACAACTACAGCATCGGTGCGCAGAGCGGCCTGTTCGGCACGCGCAACTATGAAGTGGGTGCCTTCGCGCAGGACGACTGGAAGCTCAGCCGCCGGCTCACCTTCAACCTCGGCTTCCGCTGGGATTTGATCACCTACCCGACGGAGCAGCAGAACCGCCAGGCCGCGCTCAACCCGAACAGCACCGGCGCAAACCCGACGGAGCTGATCGCAGGGCAGAATGGCGTTGGCCGCTCCATCATCAACACCCGGTTCACCAACTTCGCTCCACGCTTTGGCTTCTCGTATGACCTGACCGGTCAGGGCAAGACGGTGCTGCGCGGCGGCTACGGTATCTTCTACTTCCTGGATCGTGGCGGTATCGACAACCAGCTCGGTCAGCAGGTGCCGTTCGGTGGCAGCACGTCGTACTTCGCATCGGGCGGATCCCGCATCGCCTTCACCGGCCAGAACCCCACAGGCAGTTCGCTAAGCAGCACGCTAGCGACCGCTCCGCTACCGGGCCCGACAACCTCGTCGCTTGCCGGTGCGAATGTCTTCGCTGTGAACCAGACGGAGAAGATCCCGACGGTGCAGCAGTATGACCTGCAGATTCAGCACGAGATCACACCGAAGATGGTGATGACCGTTGGTTACGTTGGCAACCTGTCAACCCACCTTGCGACGGGTTACAACTTCAACAGCAAGCCGTTCTCCGCGGGAGCAACCACACCCACGGCATTCCCGACGCTGGGTCAGGTCGTCTACAACCTGAATGATGGCGTCAGCCGTTACAACAGCCTGCAGGCTCAGTTGAACTACCGCGCGAACAAGAGCCTGACGCTCACCTCGTCGTACACGTGGGCGCACAACATCGACAACACCAACGGCTACCTCGGCTTCTACGCTGTGAGCGATCTGAACTACTACGATCACAGCCTGAACAAGGGCAACAGCTCGCTGGATCAGCGCAATGTCTTTGTGGCCAGTGCGCTGTATAGCATCCCGTTTGGTCGCGGTCAGCAGTTCGGCAGCAACATCAACCGCGGACTGGATTACATTGTGGGCGGATGGCAGTTGAACACCATCGTTCAGGCACAGACGGGCACGCCCTTCAGCGTTACCTTCCCTGTGTACGGCGGTGGCACGAGCATTCGCGCGGACTATGCGAACAATGGTCAACCCATCTACACGCATAGCATCCAGGGCAACTACATCAACCCCGCAGCGTTCAGCAAGACACAGCCAAATGGGCGCCAGGGCAACACGGGCCGCAACCAGTTCTACGGACCTGGATTTGCTGCCGGCGATGTGTCGATGTTCAAGACGCTTGGTGTTACAGAGCGTCTGAAGACCGAGCTGCGGGCAGAAGTCTTCAATGTGACCAACACGCCGCAGTTCCAGAATCCGGATGGCACTATTACCGACGGCAACTTCGGCAAGGTAACCGCAACGCGCCTGGCTTCCGAACGCCAGATGCAGATGGCGATCCGCTTCCTGTTCTAACGAACGGGCAGTAACTCACCCATGGGCGCCGAGAAGTCTATCGGCGCCCATTTTTTCTTGCTTTTCTGATCCCTGGAGACCCTGACCCATGTTCGCTCGGCCTGTTGTTGCTTCCTGTCTCTCCCTGATCTTCGCCAGCGCACTGTCGCTGCACGCACAGGCACCTCGCATCACGAAAGTTGATCCACCCAACTGGTGGGTGAACATGCCTGCTCCCATGTTGCTCATCAATGGCGAGCACCTGAACGGCGCTAAGTTCAGCGTCGGAGGTCTGCCCATTGAGCGCACCACCATCTCCGACAACGGCCACTGGGCGGAGCTGTGGCTGGCGAAAGACGCGACCTCGGTCGGCGATCTTCGCATCACCGCTCAGACGACACAGGGCAAGGCAGAGGTCCCATTCCGCTTTGAGCCGCGCCGCGCGGCCAACGATGGCTTCGCTGGTTTTTCATCACGCGATGTGATGTATCTAATCATGACGGACCGGTTCGCCGATGGTGACAAGACCAACGACGGTCCCGACGCCAAGGACAGCGCGGATAGCGCCGCAGCACAGGCACAACGGAAGGAAGGGCGCGGTTGGCACGGAGGCGATCTCCGAGGCATTGAGCAGCACCTCGATTACCTCCAGGCCTTGGGCATCAATACGGTATGGATCACTCCGGTCTACCAGAACCACGACCACGATTCCTACCATGGCTACGGCGCAACCGATATGTATGCGGTCGATGAGCACTATGGTTCGCTGGAGGATCTGAAGTCGTTGAGCAAGGCGCTGCACGCGCGTGGCATGAAGCTCGTGCTGGATACCGTGCCGAATCACGTTGGCCCCATGCATCCGTGGGTAAACGATGAGCCCGAACCAACATGGTTCCACGGCACGAAGGTGAAGCACACGGTCGCGCAGATGGACTTTCAGCCGCTGACTAACTCGCATGCGCCGTGGAGCACACAGCGTGATGTTACGGAAGGTTGGTTTGTGGACACGTTGCCGGACAACAATCAATCAAACCCGGCGAATGCAAAATATCTCGTACAGAACGCGATCTGGTGGACCGAGCAGGCGGGACTCGACGGCCTCCGCATCGATACCTTCCCGTATGTCCAGCGCGACTTCTGGACTCAGTTCAACAGCACACTGCGCACGCTCTACCCTAAACTGACCAGCGTTGGTGAGGTTTCCGGAACCGATCCCATCATTAACTCATCCTTCGCGGGTGGTGTGACGCGTGATGGTGTGGACACGGGACTTTGGACGCCGCTTGATTACCCCTTGCACTTCGCGATCCGCAACGCATTCACAGGCGCGTCACCGATGACCGAGCTTGTAACGATTCTTCGACAGGACTCGCTCTATCCACATCCGGAGCGTCTCGTCCCGTTCTTGGACAATCATGACTTGATTCGCTTCGCCAGCGAGCCGAACGCAACTCTTGCAGGAGGGAAGCTTGCGATGACATTTCTGTTGACAGTCCGCGGTATGCCGCAGCTCTATGCCGGCAACGAGATCTATATGGACGGCTACCAGGATCCGGACAACCGCCATGATTTCCCGGGTGGCTTCGCGAATGCTTCCAACGACGTCTTCCAGGCGTCAACACGCCAGCCCGTCCAGAAGGAGATGTTTGACTGGACGAGCGGTCTACTGGCCTTGCGCAGCAAGACGCCCGCATTGCAGACCGGCACGCTGCAGATCCTCTATGCCTCAACAGACTCGCTCGTCTACACCCGCACGGAAGGGAAGCAGCGAGTGTTGATCGCAATTCACCGCGGTAGTGAGGATGTGACACTGCATCTGCCGACGCTTGACACCAGCATCACGGGCGCCAACGCCGCTACGCGGCTTTACGGTGAAGGAGAGTTGACCTTCGGCTCGGGCGATGTCGCCGTCGCCTTACCTGCGAACAGCGCCCTGATCGCGGAGATCCAGTAGCTGCGCAGCGCAGGAAGAAACGACAGCAAACCTTAGGCGGCGACGGTGGCCCCTCTCTTTAAGTTATAACCAAGAGAGCAGTCACCGTCGCCGCTATTGGTGTGAGGGGCGTTATCACACAGATGACTACTCGCCGATGAGATGCAGAACAATCTCACGCCTGTGCGGACGCACACGATGTTCGAAGAGATAGACGCCCTGCCACGTGCCTAAGACGAGTCTGCCGTTCACGAGTGGGATCGAAAGCTGGATCTGCGTTAGGGCAGTCTTCAGATGTGCGGGCATGTCGTCCGCTCCTTCATCGTTATGCTCGTAGGGGCCATTCTCCGGTGCCAGCCGACTGAAGTAGGCCTTGATGTCATGTTGCACCGTGGGGTCCGCATTCTCCTGGATCAGGAGCGAAGCGGAGGTGTGACGGCAGAACACAGTCAATAATCCCGTCTGTATCTCCTGCTCACTGAGCCAGGAACTTAGGGTCTCGGTAAATTCGTAAAGTCCCTGACCACGCGTCGTCAATACAATAGTTCTTACAGACTGATTCACAATTCCTGCCTTTACTTGGTTCTCCGGGCTCAAAGCCTCGGCGCTCCGATCTTGATGTAGTACGTTGGGAACGTTTTGCTAGTCATCACCGCCGCCTTAACGAGTGGCTTTAAGGTAGACCTTCTTCTTCGGGGGTCTTGTGACGACTCCAGACTGCATCCTGATTCTCTTCTCGCAATGGCCGATTCATCGTGCGATGCCAGATCAGATGCGAGTTCATCTCGAGATAGTTCCATATTTCGACGCAAATGAAGAACGAGATGATCAGCACGGGAAGCCCGAGAAAGAGTGCCATCACAAAGACCTGCAGGCGAGTGCGGCGTCGCAGGCACGCGCGCAACTGTTGCCGCGTCTGCATGCGGCGTTTCAAGGCAGCGTGAGACCGCATTCAAAGACATAACGCACCAACTGCGAACGCGTTCGGACGGAGGTCTTTTCGAAAAGCTTTTGCAGCAACGCTTTCACGCTGCTCTCTGAGATGGTGAGCTTGTCGGCAATCTCCTTATTGCTGAGACCTTCTGTGATCCAGCGCAAGACCATCAGTTCACGTGCTGTAAATGCAGCTTCGCCCGGCGCGGAGGCGGACGGAGCGGAAGACTCTTCCAGCAGGAGTCGGTTGGCACCGCTCGAAATCCAGCGTCTGCCCTCGAGCGTTCTTTCGATGGCGAGAAAGAGATCGGACGTCGGTTCTGACTTTAAAAAGATGCTGGCCGCGTAAGTCTGCACAGCTTCGCGTAACTCCGCCTTGCCAGTGCCTGCGGTCAACAAAATGACGGCGGCTGACGCATTCGTTTGGCGTATTGCGCGAAGGACCGCGAGGCCATTCTTCGCAGGGTCCGAAGAGCTTAACTGGAAATCAACCAATCCCAGATCGAAGTCCCCACCGCCAGTGCAGTACGCTGTGGCCTCCTCCAGGGTGGATGCCTCGGCAACAACGCGGAAGGGAGCCTCAGCTTCCAACACGCGCCGTAGACTCTCGCGAAAGAGCGTGTGATCATCCACGAGCAGGATGCGGATGGGTGTTTGCAGATCGCTCATAGTGAGGCCACCTGCAAGGCGATCACGAAGGACGCGCCCGGATTCAAAGGCTCATAAGAGATATCCGCCTGGAAGCTGTTGAGGATTGCGCGCGAAAGATAGAGCCCGAAACTGACGGTTGTCGGTGCCGCCCAGAAAGGGCGAAAGAGTGATTCTGGAGTAGCGACGCCGGGCCCGTTATCGCTGATGCGGATCGACACAGTTTTCGCATTGCGTATAAAGTCAACGCGAACCTTGGCGTCAGCCGTTGATGCGAGAGCGCTCTGCGCATTGCGAAGTATGTTCAGAAAAACCTGCATCAATCCCTGCTGATCCGCCCATGCGCTTGGGAGATCCGCCGGCACATTCCATTCCAGAGCGATGTCACTTTCGCGCAGCATGGCTTGTGAGACGATGCGCAGCTCTTCGAAGCAGTGTTGTAATGGAAGAATTGTTGCGGTGCGCTTCACTTGTGACGTCTCGACAGAGGCCATGCGTTCCAACGTTGAGGTTAGTTGCTGCAGTGCGATGAAGTCAGGTGTGTCCCCGAGTGCGGGCGTGGTGGTGAGCAGGTTGCGTTGGACGAGTTGGATCGCGCTGCTCACGTTGCGGATCTCATGCGCGACCGCACCCACAGCAAGACGCGAACTGTTCAGCAGTTGTTCCAGTGCCGACTCTTCGCGGTCGCGAAGATCATCCGATGCGTCGACGATCATGGCGGCCGTGCGTGGTCCGTGCGTCGTGGTGTATGTGGAGAACCACACCTCTGCCAGGAAGGGCGCGCCATCGCGCCGGAATCCCTGTGTCTGCATCATGGTCTTCACGGGCCGCTCGGGGTGAGACCGGTGCGGCACGCGCCCGAGCGCCGGCAACAGCGTCGTCACTCCGATCCCGAGTAACGATTCGTCTCCACACGCACCCTCCTGAAACATCTGGCGGGCCGCTTGATTTGCCTGGATGATGAGACCGGTGCCATCAAGCGTGAGGATGGCGAGCGCAGAACTGCCAATGAGCAGACTCAACTGTTCCTCAGCCTCGCGGCGAGCCTGGTTTTCTTCCTGAAGTAGTTTGATGTTCCGTCGCTCGGACTGTCGTTTCGAAAGCGCTTCGCGTATGTAAAGACCTTCCGAGGCGAACGCGATGAAGGAGAGCAGGTCACGCGGGATGCCTGCGGACGCGCTCCAAGCGAATGCGTCGGAGTACTCGGCAATGCCTGTGCAAAGTAGGGCGGCTGATAGTACCTGCCAACGCGAGGCAACGGAACCGATCATGCCCATGGGGAGCAGGTATAGAAGGCTTAGTGGCACGTCGTGCGGCAATAGCCGATCAAACACGGAAATCGCCGCAGCGAGTATTGCTGCCGCGAGCGCGACGGTTGCAGGTCGTTCTCTCCAATGAGTCATTCGCACCACTTCTATATCATCCTGCTTGAGCGAGCGATTACACAGACCACTATCGAAAGATAGACGCTTAGACATCGAAAGATCGAGCCCTCAACCGCTTCTTCCAGAGCCTGTCTCAATAGACTCGCAACTATGGAAATCCTCCGTATCGAGAGCGCTGCGCGAGCGAAGCCGGTTCTCTCCGTCCGTAGCGGGCATCTGTTGCTGTGGAGCTTAGTTGCACTCGCATGCCTGCAGGGCTGCCGCCGCGATGAAACAAAACGAGAAGCCGCGGAAGCTCCCCCGAGCACACCGCAGGTGGTGGAAGCCGGAACGTCGAACACCGTCCACGTGGACCAAGCGAAACTCTTTCCAATGGTGGCAGCCGATCAGCGCTCTGTCTTTGACACGCTGAACGTGACAGGAGCGGTGCAGCCAGACGTCTCGCGTGAAGTGCCTGTGCTGTCCATTGCGAATGGAAGGGTCACGGCGTTGCATGTCGGGCTGGGTGACACCGTGCGCAAGGGGCAATTGGTGATGGAGGTACAGTCGCCGGATGTGGCGCAGGCCTTCATGAGTTACCGGACGGCGCTCGCTAACGAGCAACTTGCAAAGACTACGCTGACGCGCGATCAACTGCTCTTCGACAAGGGGGCGATCGCGAGGAGCCAACTGGATGTCGCAGACAATGCAGAGACGGATGCGCGCGCTGCTTTGCGTGCGGCTGAGCAGGAGTTGCGCATCCTTGGTGTGGACAAAGATCATCCAAGCGATTCCGTTCGTGTCTACGCGCCGATCTCCGGCATTGTAGTCGCGCAGAACACAACTGCTGCCGGTGCTGCAGGTATCAACTTCGCTGGAGCCGCTGGCTCATTCACAATCGCGGACCTCTCGCATGTGTGGGTTGTCTGCGATGTCTATGAGAACGATCTAGCCAGCGTGCACCTGGGTGAGAGTGCAGAGATCCGTCTAAGCGCCTTCCCGGATAAAGTGCGCATCGGTACGATCTCCGACATCGGATCGATTCTCGATCCGTCGATCCGCACAGCGAAGGTGCGTATCCAGGTACAGAATCCGGACAACCTGCTGCGCATCGGTATGTTTGCGACGGCAACGTTCCGCGGTGTCAAGGCGCACAACGCTGTGACGGTGCCTGGCACCGCGATCCTCCACCTCCACGATCACGACTTTGTCTACATGTCCACCGCGACGGCTGGAAGCTATCGTCGCGTGCCGGTGCAAGAAGGACATACGTTGCCGGGTGGCGCGGTGGAGATCCCGTCCGGTCTTAGCGCGGGGCAACAGGTCGTAGCGAATGCACTTGAGCTGCAGAACACGGCAGGTCAGTAGTGATCCGGAAACTTGTGGACTTCGCACTGGACAACCGATTCCTTGTGATCGTGATGGCTATTCTGCTCTTTGGCTGGGGTGCGATCTCATTCCATAACCTGCCCGTGGAAGCATACCCCGACGTTGCAAACAACTACGTCACGGTCATCACGCAGTGGCCAGGTCGCGCCGCGGAGGAGGTGGAGCAGCAGGTCACGGTGCCGCTTGAGATTGGCTTTGCCGGTATTCCGCACATGACGCATCTACGGTCTACATCGCTCGCCGGTTTGTCGAGCGTGACCATGATCTTCGACGATGACAGCATCAACGACTGGAATCGTGAGAAGGTCGTAGAACGTATGACGCAGGTGACGCTGCCGAACAATCTGCAGCCGCAGATCGGCACGGACTGGAGTCCCGTCGGTCAGATCTACTGGTACACGTTGCAGAGCAACAACCCGCTGTACGACACCATGGCGCTCAAGAGCCTGGAGGACTGGACACTCGAGAAGAACCTGCGCACAGTACCCGGCGTCGTGGATGTCTCAAGCTTCGGGGGCCCCACTCGCGAATACCAGGTGACACTCGACCCGGCGAAACTGGTCTCGTATGGACTCAACATTGCGCAGGTGAAACAGGCGCTGGCGTCGAACAATACCAACGCCGGCGGCAGCTTCATCGAGCAGGGCGCACAGCAGATCAATGTCCGTGAGATTGGTCTGTTCGCCAGTACAGAGGACATCGCGAATACGCCGTTAAAGGCACAGAACGGCACGGCGTTGCGGGTGCGCGACATTGCGACGGTGGTGCAGGGACCGAAGATCCGACTGGGACAGATCGGTCGAACGATCCGATCCGCAGATGGGAAACTGATCGACGATCCAGATGCGGTGGAAGGCATTGCGCTACTGCAGAAGGGGGCGAACTCCGACGAGACGTTGGAAGCGATCCATCAGAAGGTCGATGAACTCAACGACCGTGTGCTGCCGAAAGGCGTCAAGATCGTGCCGTTTCTGGATCGCAGTAACCTACTGCACCTGACGACGCATACGGTTCTGCACAACCTCACCGAGGGCATCGTCCTCGTCGTCATCATCCTCTTCCTCTTCCTCGGCAATCTGCGTGGCGCGTTCATCGTCGCCATCACCATTCCGTTCGCGTTGCTCTTCGCATCCATATGCCTGGACCTCAAGCACATCCCTGCGAACCTGCTGTCGCTGGGCGCGCTCGACTTTGGCATGGTCGTCGATGGTGCTGTCGTGATGGTGGAGAACATCGTTCGTCACCTGAGCCATAACCGTCGCGAAGATCTCACTGTGAACGAGCAGATTCGGATGGCTGCGCATGAGGTGCAGCGGCCTGTGTTCTATGCCATCGGCATCATCATCACGGCCTACCTGCCAATTTTCACGTTGCAGTCTGTTGAGGGCCGGCTCTTCAAGCCGATGAGCTGGACCGTTGCATTTGCGCTGCTGGGCGCACTCATCTTCTCGATGCTGCTGGCGCCGGTACTTGCGAGCTTCTTATTCAAGAAGGGGACAACAGAGTGGGAGAACCCATTGCTCCGCTGGTTGACCGGGCGATATCGCGTTGCCGCACAGTGGGCAATCGAGCATCGGTACGTCACCGTTGGAGTTGCAGGCGCAGCGCTTGCAACATCGATCATCCTGATCGCGACGGGCGTGGTTGGCTCTGAATTCCTGCCTCACCTGGATGAGGGCGCAATCTGGGCGCGCGGGACACTCGCGCCTTCCACAGGTCCAACGGAAAGCCTTGCCGTTGCGAACCGTGCCCGCATCATTCTTTCTTCTTTTCCCGAGGTGAAACAGGTGATCAGTCAGATCGGTCGGCCCGATGACGGCACCGATACGACCGGCTTCTTCAACACGGAGTACTACGTCGACCTGAAGCCGAAAGACGAGTGGCGCGGCGTCTTCCGCGAGAACAAGGACGAGCTGATCGACGCGATGAATCGACAGTTAGCAGAACTCCCAGGTGTCATCTGGAACTTTTCACAGCCCATCTCAGACAACGTCGAGGAGGCTGTCAGTGGTGTCAAAGGAGAGCTTGCGGTGAAGCTCTATGGTACGGACCTTAAGACACTGGAGTCCAAGGCTGACGAGATTGTCCGCGTGATGAGCACCATCCGAGGCATTCAGGACCTTGGACTCTTCCGCGTCATCGGTCAGCCAAACCTCAACTTCGTCGTGGACCGTGATGCTGCTGCACGCTTTGGCATCAACGTTGCCGACGTGCAGGATGCCATCGAGACTGCGGTCGGTGGCAACTCAGCGACGCAATTTCTCGATGGTGAGGCTCGCTACGATGTCATGACTCGTTACGCCGGGCCGTATCGGTCAACGCCGGAAGCCATCAACGATATCCGCATCGTCGCCCCGTCGGGAGAGCGGGTTTCACTGGCGCAGGTGACCAGGCTGCAAACGACGGACGGTGCGGAGGAAATCTATCGAGAGAATGGCCTGCGGTATGTCGCCATCAAGTATTCCGTGCGCGACCGAGATCTTGGTTCCACCGTCGAAGAGGCCATTGCGAAGGTTTCAAAGCAGGTGACTCTACCTGCGGGTTACAAGATTGACTGGGCGGGCGAGTACGAGAGCCAGAAGCGATCCTCACGCCGCTTGTTGATCGTGCTGCCAATCACCATCTTGTTGATCTTCATCATCCTGTACACGATGTTCGGTTCGGCCAAGTGGGCAAGCCTGATCCTGGCGAACGTTGCTATGGCTCCCATTGGCGGTCTGCTCGCATTGCTTGCTACCGGCACGCACTTCTCGGTGTCATCCGGTGTCGGTTTTCTTGCACTCTTCGGCGTGTCAGTGCAGACCGGCATCATCATGCTCGAGTACATGAATCAACTGCGCGCAAACGGTGATAGTCCGGAGAAGGCTGCTATTGAAGGCGCTGTGCTGAGGCTGCGCCCCATCCTGATGACCATGCTCGTTGCAACGCTGGGGCTACTGCCCGCGGCTCTGTCGCACGGCATCGGTTCAGACTCGCAGCGCCCCTTTGCCATCGTGATCGTGGGGGGCCTTGTGGGCGCTCTCATCATCAATGTTTTCCTTCTGCCCACCCTCTACGTCTGGCTCTCGACGAACGCTGATGTGCTGCCGGGCCAGGATGAGGAGTTTGCATCATGATCGCTCTTGCTTTGCGTCGAACATTCTCTTTGCTTGTCTTCTCTTTTGCGATGCCTGTCTGCTTCGCGCAGGGTTCCGGCGCTGGCGGTGGGGCTGCCGGTGCAGGATCTGCAAGCAACGGTGCCACGGGCGCTGCAGCACATGCGGCTGCCGAAAGCGGCGCGCCATCAGCCACCAGCGGAGGCACACAGAGCAGCGCCACACAGCCTGGATCTGGACCATCGACTTATGCCGCCGCAGCTTCTGCCGGTAGCGATCCGCGCGTTCCTCCCCACGCAAAGCCTGGCGCAATGACGTTGCAACAGGTGCTGGACCGTGCACGGCAACGCAACCCAACACTGCAGGCCGCACAGCAGAATCTCCATGCCGTCCGTGCACAGGAATTGCAAGCCGGTGTGCGTGCCAACCCTTATGTCGGCTTCGCGGGTTCCAACGTCACACTGCCGTCGGACGCATCGAATCCCTACGCATACTCTCTGCAGGTGTCGCGGCTTTTTGAACGTGGGAACAAACGCGAGTACCGTCTGGATAACGCTCGCGCCACGACTTCGCAGACGGAAGCGCAGTTGCAGGACACCATTCGGCAGACTGAGTTGAATGTCCGGCAGGCGTTCACGTCTATGCTCATCGCGAAGGAGGCATTGCAACTCACCCGCGCGCAGCTTGTTGATTTCCGTCATGAAGTGGAGATCGGACGTGACCGCTTTCAGGCAGGTGACCTTGGCAAGCTGGACTTCGAGCGCCTCGATCTGCAACTGGGCGCTTCGGAAGCTGATGAGCAGAACGCCGAGATCGCGGTGGAGCAGGCATCCGATCACCTGCAGATGCTGATGGGGATCGCTGTCTCTTCCCCAGACTTTGACGTGACCGGTCCTATCGTCCCGCCACCCGTCACGCAGACACGGGAAGAGGTGCTAGCAACAGCGTTGCAGCGCCGGCCCGATCTTCGAGCGGCTTCCTTTTCGATCGCCGCGGCCGATGCGGCCGCGAAGCTCGCGATAGCTCAGGGCACTGCGGATCCGACGCTCGAAGTGGAGTACGACAAGACTGGCACGGATAACTCGGCAGGATTTAACGTCAATATCCCGCTCCGCATCTTCGATCGCAACCAGGGCAACAAGGAGACAGCACGGCTTCAAGCGCAGGCTGCAGTGTTGACCGAGCAGGCGACGCGCAACCAGGTAGCTTCCGACGTGAATCAGGCATGGAGTGCCTACATTCATGCACGCGTGCTCTCTAACCGCTTTGGAGATCACTATCTGGATGAATCCGCTGATGTGCTCTCGATCGCGCGTTACGCATTCGACCACGGTGGACTTGCGCTCATAGACTACCTTGATGCACTGCGTGGTGCGCGAGCAGCGACCAGCGACGCGCTCAATGCGTACTCGCAGACATGGATGGCGATTCATACTCTGAGCGCAGCTGCTGGTGCAGATCTAGTGCCGTGATGTTGAACACTGTCCTCCAGCCTTGTGGCCGTACGCGCCTTATTCCACGGTGACGCTCTTGGCCAGGTTTCGCGGCTGGTCCACATCGCAACCCTTCTCAACCGCGATGAAGTAAGCGAGTAGTTGCAGCGGCACCGTTTCCAGGATGGGAAGGAGAGCTTCAGAAGCCCGCGGGATCGTGATCGTATGCTCTACGAGCGATGACACAGCCGTGTCCCCTTCCACAACGATCGCGATCACCCGTCCGCCTCTTGCAGTGACCTCCTGGATGTTGCTCAAGGTCTTCTCGTACTTCAAGACACTATCGGGATCATCCCCATCCTTGGTCGCAAGACAGACCACGGGAAGCGTCTCGTCGATCAGGGCGTTGGGTCCATGCTTCATCTCACCCGCAGGATAGCCCTCAGCATGGATGTAGCTGATCTCCTTCAGCTTCAGAGCGCCTTCCAGGGCGATGGGGTAGTGAATGCCGCGGCCGAGAAAAAGCACATCCGTTGCGTTTGAAAAGATTTTGGCCAGTCGCGCGCACACAGGGGCGGACGTGCGCAAAGCCTCTTCCATCGCCTTTGGCAGCACTTCTAACTCCCGCAAGATCGACTGGACCGCCTCTTGCGGCATGGTCTTTCGGCACTGAGCGAAATAAAGCGACAGAGTAAGCAGTGCGGCGATCTGCGCAGTGAAGGCCTTAGTGCTTGCGACACCAATCTCCGGGCCGGCATTTGTGGTGATACTGCCGCGTGCTTTGCGAGTAAGTGCGGCGTCGACAACGTTGCAGATGGAGAGTGTTGGAATGTCCCCTGCAATCATCTCCAATTGCGCGGCGAGCGTGTCAGCCGTCTCACCAGATTGGCTGATCAATAAGCCGATGTCGCGTGAACGCATGATTGGTCTGCGGTAGCGGAACTCACTCGCATAATCCACCTCGACCGGGATGCGAACCATCCGTTCCAAGAGGAACTTGCCGACGAGTCCGGCGTGCCAGCTCGTTCCGCAGGAAGCAATAAGAATACGTTCGGCGTGAACGATCTCGTCGTGGCTCAGATCAAGGCCAGGAAGTTCGATGTGACCGGATGCCGCTGATATTCTGCCACGGAGCGTGTCGCGCACAGCTCGCGGCTGCTCATAGATCTCCTTGAGCATGAAGTGCGCGTATCCGTTCTTCTCGGCTTGAATCGGATCCCAGGTGATGTGTTGTGGTGACCGCTTCAGAGGCTTCCCGTGGAAGTCACTGAAACTGATGCCGGATCGTGTCAGCACCGCAACATCCCCATCCTGCAGGAAAACAATATCGCGCGTGTACTGAAGGATGCCAGGGACATCGGACGCCAGGAAATACTCGCCATCCCCGAAACCAACCACCGCCGGAGGGCCACTGCGCGCAGCAACCAGCTTGCCCGGATCGTCGGTTGAGATGACACCAATCGCAAAGGCTCCAGTTAATTTCTTCACTGCTTGACTCACTGCCTTCTCAAGTGAGGGTGCTGCATCTCCGTCGTTGCGTTCGCGTAAATCGAGATACTCCTGTTCGATCAGGTGGGCGATGATCTCCGTGTCAGTCTCGGTCAGGAAGAAGTGGCCTTTTGCCTTTAACTGGTCTTGCAATTCGCAGTAGTTTTCTACGATACCGTTGTGCACGACCACCAGGGAACCAGTGCAGTCGCGATGCGGATGAGCGTTGGTCTCCGAAGGACGTCCGTGCGTCGCCCAACGGGTGTGTCCGATGCCATAGTCGCCCTGCAGCGGGTTCAGCGAAAGCGAACTCTCTAGGTTGCGAAGTTTGCCGGACGCGCGTCGGATAGACAGGCCGGTATCGGCACCTCCCAGCGCGATCCCCGCAGAATCGTAGCCGCGATATTCCAGGCGCCGCAGCCCGTCCATGATCACCGGCACCGCCGGCCTTGCTCCGATGTAACCAACAATTCCACACATATCCTGTCGTCCCTTCTAAGCGCGGCGAGAATGGCAGTTCGTTCGACATAAAGACAATGTTCTAAGACACCGCAAGGAGCTCATTGGTGAGAAACCATTGAACGGTTCTCGCAATGCCATCAGCGAAGCTCGCCAGTGGGACATAACTCAGCATTTGCATACTGCGCGTCAGATCCGCCTCAGAGTGCTGGATATCGCCCACTCTTGGTGCGGTGTAGCGTGGGCCGTGAGGAAAACACAAATGCCGCGCCAGCAGATCGTAGGTTTGATTGAGCGTGTAACTCCTGCCGCCGCCAACGTTGAAGACCTGCCCCGACACATCGCATGCTGGCGCGCCGCAAGCAAGCAGGTTCGCAGATACGACATTGTCGATATACGTAAAGTCGCGGCTCTGGCTGCCATCGCCAAAGATGAGGGGCGTCTCCCCTTTAAGCATCATCGAGATGAACTTGGCGATCGCGCCTGAATAGGGGGAGTCAGCACCCTGCCGTGGTCCGAAGACATTGAAGTATCGAAGGCACACACCTTCCATCCCGTAGACCCGCGAGAAGCTCCGCACAAGATGCTCGCCCGAAAGTTTCTGCGCGGCATACGGCGAAAGCGGATCCGGCAACATATCCTCGCATTTGGCCTGTTGAGACTTATTGCCGTAAGCAGAAGAAGACGCTGCATACACCACGCGAGAGACACGCGCATCTCGTGCTGCGATCAGAACGCTCAGCGTTCCATTCACATTCGAAGCGTGAGTGAGTTGCGGATCGTCAATCGAGCGTTGCACCGACGCCAACGCTGCTTGGTGCAGCAGAAAGTCAGCACCAATGCAACATTTGCGTAAACGGTCTGTTTCGTTGACATCCATGATGTGAAGATCAATCTCGCGGATAATCCCGTCGAGGTTGCGGATGTCACCGCCTGACAGGTTATCGACACCGGTAACGTCATGGCCCTGCCGCAGAAGTTCGTGAGCAAGAGACGATCCGATAAATCCGGCTATGCCAGTAATTAGGTAACGTGCCATCAGCGCATGCTCCTGAGCTTGCTAAGTGCTTTAGTCAGTGCGGAGCATTTGTCGTGCCAATAGAGCAATCGTTGGCAGGTGGCTGTTTTCGGGCCTCAGGATCATTGCGAGCTTCCGTCCCCAGCAGCATTGGGGCGTAGGAGCCTATCAAGAAACGCCACATCCTGACGCCAATCGCGATGCAGAAAGTGTGCAATCCATTGCATCGTTCGCGCCTGAGATCACGCGTACTCGGTCGATGAATCGTCATAAGCCCACGCCAGGGCCTGAAAGGGCCACTCCGAGGTGTGGTCGCGAACGTGCAAAACAAGATACAAACTGTGCCGCTGCGACTGCAATGGCCAGATGGAGGAGATGGATGCAGATTGTGAAAATGCTTAACCTCGAGCGTCAATACGCTTCTTTGCGGCCTGAGATTGACGCGGCAATCGGACAGGTGCTCGCCCGGCAGAACTTCATCCTGGGGGATGAGGTAGCCACGTTGGAGCAAGAGATCGCGATGTATTGCCGGACGGGGTATGGCGTCGGCGTGGCCTCTGGAACGGACGCATTGCTACTCTCGCTGAAGGCAGCAGGAGTGGGGCCCGGGGATGAAGTCATTGTGCCGGCGTTCACCTTCGTCGCGACTGCGGACACGGTTAGTCTCCTGGGAGCAACGCCAGTCTTCGCCGATATCGATCCAGCAAGCTACACCATGGACGTGACCACCCTCGAAGCGCTTGTAACGCCAGCGACCAAGGCGATCATTGCAGTCCATCTCTACGGACAGGCCGCTGATATCTTTCCCATTGCAACGCTCGCGAAAAAGTATGGACTTGCCCTGCTCGGCGATACGGCCCAGGCTCTGGGGGCGACCTACGCCGGCGAGCCCGTCTGTTCCTACGGCGACTTCGGCTGCTTATCCTTCTTCCCAAGCAAGAATCTCGGTGCATACGGTGACGGTGGCATGATCGTCACGGCCAGTGCTGAAGTTGCGTCATCGTTAAAGATGCTGCGAGCACACGGAAGCCGCAAGAAATATCGCAGTGAGACCTTGGGCTGGAACAGCCGGCTCGATGAAATTCAGGCGGCTATCCTTCGCGTCAAGCTCCCGTATCTTGACCAGTGGAACCGCGCCCGCAGAGAACACGCTGTCCGCTATAGCGATGCGTTGGGGCAGCTGGATGAGGTAGTCCTTCCGATCGTCGCGCCACGGTGCTCGCATGTGTTTCACCAATACACCATCCGCGTTCCAGAGCGCGACCGTGTGCAGGCGGCCTTAAAGGAGTTAGGCGTCGAATCGGCGGTGCATTATCCGATCCCTCTTCATTTGCAGCCGATGTATCGGTCGCTCGGTTACCAGCAGGGATCGTTACCAGAGGCGGAGAAGGCCGCTCGCGAAGTTCTTTCGCTGCCGATTTATCCGGATCTTGAGGAGTCTGAGGTCAATCGCGTTGTCAGGGCGGTCAAGCAGGCTCTGCTCAGCACGTCCGCGCGATCCAGGGTCGCGCTCTCCGGGGTGGCATGAGATGACGATCAGCGGAAAGGCATTGCCGCCACGCGCGGCGCTGTTGCTATCCCTTGATTTCGTGATGCTGGTCCTTGTCGCGCCGATGCTGTTCGTCCTCTCCTCCATCGCGATCGATCAGGAACGGCCGACGGGCAGTCTGCTGATGAGTCTCGGGCGCCTTATGGCTGTCGGGTTCCTCTGTCAGGTCATCTTTTATTACCACGAGCTCTACAACCTGCAGGTGATCCGCGTACGACGGGAGACGATGGCGCAGACGTTCAATGCCTTCGGGATGCTGTTTTTCCTCTTAGCGATGGTGTCCATAGCATCGCCCATGGCAACACCGGTGTTATCGCGCGCAGTGTTGTTCGCAGCTCTGATTGCCACCGTCACAATCATTGCAAGATTCTGGGCGTTGCCGCGCCGCCGTGAACAGGTGCTTGTTGTGGGGAGTGGAGAAGACGCGTCGGAATTGCAGGCGGTAATCTTTTGCAGTCCTGAGTGGAATATGGAAGTGTCGCGCATTGTTCTTCCGGCCGACCTCCAGTTCCTTTTGAACGACATGAATAGCTCGGAACACTTCGATCGCGTAATTGTCACGAATGTGCAGGCACAGTCACCGGCGAATCTGGCGTTACTGCTGGATCTGAAGATGGCTGGACGAGCGATTGAGGATGCACAATCGTTCTTTGAACGAGCCACCGGACGTGTGCGCGTGGATGAACTGGACGCGCAATCGTGCATCTTCAGTGATCGTTACGCGAATCGCACCGCCAAGCGTGTGATCAAGCGTGTCTTCGACTTAGTCCTTGCGAGCACGTTACTCGTCCTTTCGTCGCCTCTTATGGCGGTCACGGCCCTTGCTTTGTTACTGCAGCGGGACGGACCAGTCTTCTACCGGCAACCCCGAACGGGGCTCTTCGGGCGCACATTCAATATCACCAAGTTTCGATCGATGGCACCGGTCAAACCTGGTGAGTTAACGGGATGGGCAGGCGAGGACACACACCGCATCACAACGTTGGGGCGTCATCTTCGGAAGTATCGCATCGACGAACTTCCCCAACTGATTCACGTATTAAAGGGTGAAATGAGTATGGTTGGGCCGCGGCCTGAGCAGCCGCATCTTTGCACGATGCTTGAAGCGCATATCCCGTTCTATCGTCACCGTCACTCAGTTCCGCCCGGTCTTACAGGATGGGCGCAGGTCCGTTATCACTATGGCGCAACCGTCGAAGAATCAAAGCGGAAACTAGAGTATGACCTTTTCTACGTAAAGCATCTCTCGGTGTGGCTTGATTGTGCCATCGCCCTGGAAACACTGAAGGTCGTTCTTGTAGGACGCGGCGCGCTCTGACAAAAGAAAGGAGGGGCATCGAGATGCCCCTCCTGCGGAAGTGATTCGTTTAAGAGTTATTGATACGCACCCATCGTGGGTGTCTCGCTGCGAGGCACGCCAATGATGTCGATGGGAGAGGCCTTCGTCGTGCTACCGGATGACTTCGCTGGAGACTGTGGTTGCAATGCGAAGTTGGTCGACGAAATAAACTTTGGATCAGAGTTCACCGGAGCGCGATCAAAGGCAGGTGCGGGCCCTGCTCCGTACCAGAGGTTGTTTGACCCACTGACATTCTGCGATCCACTTTCGATGTAGGGCTGTGCGGTGGAAGGCTGCGAACAGATGTTGTTCGTAAGCTGCATTCCAGCTCCTGCAAACACAACGCCAAAGCAGCCGTTCTGATTGCCGATCTTGTAAGCACCGGCGTCGACCACCGTGTTGTTGTAAACCTGGACCGTCCCACTCGTAGAGCCAGCCGGGTCAGAGTTGATCGCGATACCCGCTTCGTTGGCAACACCGTACGGGTTGCTCGCAAGCGCGGCGTGAGCCACCACGTTGTTATATACCTCGACCGTGCCCTTTGAGGGATCGACCGAAGCAAGTCCGATGCCGTCGCAATAGCTGTTCGTGATGACGTTGTCGTGGATGTGGAGGTCGTACTGATTGGCGCCGACTGTCGCGTGGAACATGATGCCGCGGCAGTAGCCCTTGAAGTTCTGTCCCACGTTGTTCCAGCCGATATCGGCATGATTCACGTTGGAAGAGAAGTAGACGGCGTGGTAGGTCTTATCAACGTTTCCACCGGTGTCATGCACGTTATTACCGTGGAATACCCATGTCTCAGCGGGATTGGTCGTTTCTCCAAGCACGCATGCGGTACCGCCAAGGCCGCTCGGCGGAGCCGGGCAGGAGAGGCTGTTGTTGATGATACGGACGTTGCCCGCCTCCGCATCAATGGCCGAGTTCCGGCCCTGAATGCTGAGGTTTGCGATGGTGATGTACTTGCCCCATCCTTTAACGCCATTGTCAACGGAAGTACTGCCAACGTTCACCGTGCCACCAGGATAGCCGACAATGGAGAGCTGATTGGTTGGCGAGGATCCGCCAATGTCCGTCGAGATCGAAGCCCTGTATCCGCGGCCATCATCAGCACTTACATTGGTTCCGGGTTCGAGATAGATCACCGTGTTCTGCGACGGCGACTTCGAGTCATTGGATGTGACGGAGTTAAACGCCGCGCGCCATGTCTTGAAGGGCGAAGCGAAGGTGCCGGAGTTTGAGTCGCTACCGTTTGGCGACACAAAGAGGATCGTCGTCGGCGTCACAGTAAAGGGCACGCCGTTCGACGCGAGTCCGTTGGCTGTGACGACGATCTGTCCAGTGGTTGCAGAGCCGCCCAGTTGAGCAACGATTTGTGTGTCGCTCCAGGAGCAGAGGCTGCAGTTGGTCACCAGCAGACCGCCCAGGGCGACCGTGCTGTTGCCCTTCGAAGCTCCGAAGTGGCTACCAAAGATTCGAACGTAAACACCGTTTCCATTGTCGCCGCCGGAACCGCTTCCCACATTCAGATCGGTGTAATTGATGTGCGGGTAGACTGTTGATCCCGTCGAGGGAGCCTGGTTTACCGTCACGTTGATTGCACTGGTGGTGGAGTTCGCCCGCGAGTCCGAAGCCTTGATCGAAGGTTTGGAGGTACCTGCAGTGGTGGGCGTACCCGTAACGTTGCAACCGTTCAGTGTCAGGCCGGCCGGCAGGGAGCCACTCGCAAGCGAGCAGCTGTACGGGGCCGTACCGCCGCTCACACCGATGGTGCCTGTGTAATTGGATCCGGCAGTTGCTGCAACCGGGGAGGTGATCGTCAGATTGGTAACAGGGGCAGCATTCACAACCACAGGTATGGTTGCGCTGGACGTTGCAGCCGGAGAGTTGGAGTCAGACGCCTTCACAATGACGCTCGAGCTACCAGCCTTCGCCGGTGTGCCGGAGATCGTGCAGTTGTTGAGAGTCAGACCGGCAGGAAGACTTCCACTGGTAATTGAGCAGGTGTAAGGCGCTTTACCGCCAGACACTCCAATGACGCCCGTGTAGGCTTTCCCCGCAGTAGCGGAGGAGGGTGCTGAGATGGAAAGATTCGCAGGCTGTGCTGCTGCGACTGAGACCGCGAGTGCTCCGCTCTGCGCTGATGTTCCGCGAGAGTCGCGCACGGTTAGGGTGAACGATGAGGTGACGGCGCTGGTTGGCGTTCCTGCGACACTGCAGCCAGATAGGGAGAGCCCCGGATTCAGAGAGCCCGTTGCCAACGTGCAGGTATAAGGTGCGGACCCGCCGGTAGCGCTGATTGCGGCTGAGTAGGCCTTGCCAACAGTACCTGACGGCAAGGAAGTAGTTTGCACCTGCACAGCGCTGTACTGCGATGTCGAACGCCACCGCCACCGCCTCTGGGCAGCCAGAAGCATGGGCTCTTGGGCGTCCGGCGAGGCGGAAGCTCCCTTAGTAAAGGAACCACTTCCCGCGGGAAGACTCGTGAGAGGGGAAGAAGGCCGTTGATTGAAAGAGGCGATTTCCGAGATCGTGCCGACGTTGTTGGAGGAGGCTTCGCGAGTACTAGCCCATGCATTTGCGTTCAGCAGGGAGAGAGTGCATCCGAAAAGCGTTAAGAGTGCGGGAGCGTGTGCCCCGACCCTTGTGAATTGTGCAAACGGTGAGCGACCTAAGATGCGCAAGGTAAATCAATCTCCTTCATCTGGGGGATGAGAGTGGTTGTGGGGCTGTGTTGCAGACTTCGTGTCTGAGTTGGCAGGTTGCAACCGTCTGCAGGCAAATGCAATTCCTGACCCAATATCTTCACTTCCCGTAAGTGATTGATTCACCGTAAGTCAGTAATCTCTAGTAGTAAGTTTTTCGCTACGCGTTACGAAATTTTTTCCGTCCGCATGGTTGTTCGCTTTGGCACTCAAAATGCAGTAACTCTCGTAGCCGTCTTCAGGTGCGATCGTGATGTTTGAGTTTCGAGCTGACTTACAGCGATACAGGAGTTATGGTGACGCGGAGTGGCGCATCCTCATAAATCCCGCGGTCTGGTGCGTGTTCTGGTATCGCTTCGGCAGGTGGATCTATAGTCCTCGCCGGGTCGGCTTCATTCGCTACCCGGGCAAGATGGTCCATCTGATCGGTAGCGTCATCCTCGACGCTCTGCTGCAAATGCGTCTGAACGTCCGAACAAAGATAGGCCCCGGACTTTTGATCGCGCACAGCGGCGGCATCACTCTTCATCCGGACGTCGTCATTGGGAGTCACTGTGACCTCGCGCACCACGTCACCATAGGGGCGCGTGGTGCGGGGCAGTCAGGTGTGCCACGTTTGGGGGATGGCGTTTACGTAGGGACCAACGCTGTGATAATTGGTCCGATCATGGTTGGGGATGGCGCTCGCATCGCCGCGAACTCGCTCGTTAATCGAGACGTTCCGGCCGGAGCGACGGTCATGGGCGTCCCCGCCAGGATCGTGAAGCGACGCGATGACGTTACGTTCGCTCAACGAGAGGATCTCGCTCATGAAGCAGGATGACCGTCCCGTCGTGCTCTTCGCCGCTCCATACTTTGCACCTGCCTATCACGGCGGCGTCGTGCAGGTATACCTGGGCCTTCTCACCCGAACCACGAAGTTCCGTTTCGTCTTGGTCGCCGATTACAGCGGCGTCGGGCATGATGTAGCCGATGCATGGGACCAGGAAATGCGATCGCGATACGGAATTACTGTAGAACGCATCAACTCATTTGAGTTTCACCTCTCCCGCCATAGGGGGTCATTAGTGAAGCCGGCCATGGCTATCGTTGAGCTGGCCCGCTTTTTCTCCGAAGGTCGGCGCCAATGGAAGGCGTTAGTCCAGACTTACAAGCCGGCAGTTATCGTTTGTGGCGGCACTTACTCCGCCGGCTGGCTCATGCCTTGCAATCATCGTGACGCCTGCCTGGTTAACTATGTGCACGGAGAAGAGTTGACCATGCAGGTTAAGCCGCTGTTCCTTCAACCCTGGATGCGTGCGTGGCAACGACGGTGCTTGCGAGACGCGCGGCTTAACATCGCAGTCAGCACTTATACCGCCGAAATGATTGGAAAACTAACACCTGCCTCACCCGACCGTACTGTTGTATTGCCAAACTTTATCGACCAGACACGCTTTCACCCCAGCCCGCAACGCGAACACCTGCGTTGCCAAAACGGTTGGTCAGACAAGACGATCCTCTTAACCGTTGCCCGCCTTGATCGAAGGAAGGGAATCGATCAGGCTCTGCGGGCACTTGCACTCCTCGTGCAACGCGGGGAGGCACTGCCGAGTTGGCGTTACGTCATCGGTGGAAGAGGAGCCGAGCGCGAAGAGCTGCAAGCACTCACGAGAGACCTTGGATTGACTCAATCGGTCTCTTTCATAGGTTTTGTGCCAGAGGAAGAATTGGTTCATCTCTATCAGACGGCCGATGTCTTTCTTCAGCCGAACCGTGAGATCAACGGAGATACCGAGGGGTTTGGTGTTGTTTTTCTGGAAGCGAATGCGTGCGGTCTTCCAGTGATTGGTGGCATCGCCGGCGGAACCGCTGATGCTATCGACCATGGTCAAAGTGGCCTGCGCGTTGACGGTGACAATGTCGAGGACATAGCCGACGCGATCGCACTATTGATGTTGAACAAGGATCTCCGAGAGACCTACGGCCGCCGTGGTGCCATCTGGGCAAGCCACTTCGATGTCGATAGAGCTGCATCGCGGTTTGAAGATCTACTGCAACAGACGCTGCAGCAGCATCGCGCAGCACAATCCGTCTCGTATCAGTAGGCGCCAACGTCCGGACGGAGCGTCGCATCACGAGGCCGCCCCTCTAATGTCCGCGTGATCCCCGTGTGAACACCGTGTTGCACCGCGGGGCTGCCATCTTTCAGGTGAAAGTCAGCGTGCGCAGGATCGCGCAGCATAGGGTCTTCCAGAAGGAAGCCAGCACTCACACTAGGCGGGGGACTGGTCGCATTCCTCCACCAGATTAGGTTATTTGAACCAACCAGTAAACCGCGTACGCTGTTTGGGGCCAGCAGTGGGACACCACGGTCAAGGACGATGATGTTATTTCTCAGACGGACCTCTTGGTGTGGCGACCCGCCTGAAATAGAGATTGCACCGGAATCTGTATTACGCCTACCGCCACATCGATACATCGTGTTGTGATCGATCTCAACCGTCCCACTTCCCGAGGGACCATTGTTCGAACCGCCCTGAACAAAGATGCAAGCGTAGTCAGAACTACCATCCGGAGGATCGGGTCCTTCCCCAACGTTATAGATAAGGTTGTTCCATACTCCAATTCGGCCGGCCGCGGGATTGATCGTCGCCAGATTGATACCATCGCAGACAGTGTCATGGATTGTGTTGTCGTGTATGCGGATGTCGTACTGGTTTAAGCCGGTACCAGCTTCCTCAGGAGTGGAGTGAAACTGGATGCCCCGACATCCCCGCACCTTCGCAATGGTGTTCCATCCCACGTCGATATGATTGCTGTCGGTGCTGAAGTAGAGCGCGTGATAAACCTTTGTCGTTCCTGGCTGACCAACGTCATGAATCCTATTGCCGAGGAATGCGATCTTGGATGCTTGCGAGATCTCTACGCAACCAGTAGGTCCGAAGCCGTGCGGGCAGGTGAAGTCATTCCCCACGATTCTCCAATCCTTGGAAGACGTCAGATCCAAAGCTTCTTGTCTCCCGCGAAAATGTATCCCGGCAACAACCCAGTGATCGGATGTTCGCTCAACATTCGGTGTACGCGCGGCAATCAACGTCCCATCCACAGAACCGATGACGACATCCGCGCCCGGATAAGCCACAAGTGCGATGGGCTCGTCAGGCTTGCCGCTCTGCATCACGTTGACCGCAGCATCATAGCGATCAAGCAAAGTCTCTTCCGTCCCATCGCGAAGATAGAGGATGTCTCCCGGTCGAAGCTGCTCGATCGCACTTCGTAGAAGCGGCGTCTTCGCCGCAGGAAAGAAGAGCACGCGACCCGGCCGAATACGAAATGGTACGCCATCGGATTCAAGGACCCCGTCGCGGTGCAAAACGATAGTTCCCGATCGGGTATCGCGCCCCAACTGGATAGTCACTCTCTCGTTCGACCAGACGGGATAAGCGAACGCATGGCCCCCGCCCACTGTGACGTACGAACCATGCCTCTCGGCTCCAAAACCAACGCCATAGAGTGTGACAAACGCGCCGGAATCCGCCTCTCCGCCTGTAGCCGGTCCGCTTGTCAGATCGGTAAAAAAGATCCGCGGAACCTCTTGCGCCTCTGACCGAAGAAAGCAGATCACAAGTATCCACAACAAGAATCCCACACGCGCTGCCTTGCAAGAGTAAGCCGAATTCCATCCTGGCGAAGATGTTCCAACCGTCGTTTGCATCGGTCGCACCAATCTAACTTGCATGTGTGGGCTCACGTTGCGTCTTCCATACCACGTAGCGCGTGCCGCGCAGGAACTGTATAGCCCCACACAGGGCTGCCGCATTAACTGTGCAGAAGTAGAGCGGCAAAGCGAACAGTTTCATCCGGCGGGTTGCGGGTGCGATCAAGCTGATCGCTGCAACTCCGTAAAGCAACAACTGCCCCAGGAAGACCATCCGGAAGAGCGGTCGATCACGAAGCATAGCGGAAGCAACCAGAATGCCGAGTAAGAAAAGCGGCAACGCGTAACGCAAGATCTTGTGTGAGTGAATCTGCAATGCAATCCAGGGATGCTTCCAGGGAAGCAGAAGAGATCTGACACTGTTGAGGCCAGTGAGAGCGCGTGCGATCACCCGCACGCGCATAGAAAACTCACGTCCGTTGCCATGCGAGATTATTTCGCGGGCCACCGCTCGTGGCTCAAACTTCACCATCGAGCCGCGCAGGAGTATCTGTAGCGGTTCAACAAGATCGCTGATGATATGAGGTTCCAGAGGGACGTACAAGGCCCTTCGGACCGCGTAGATGCACCCACAACAGCCGGTGATACTGCCTGCAGCAGACTGCATCCGCCGTAGACGATTGTCATAACCTGCATACGCCTTTGCGCCCTCGCCCGTTCCATCCACGCGCTTAGCATTGATGTAGGAATAGCGGCCAGAGACAGCGCCAATGCGTTCGTCTGCAAACGCCCCGGCAAGATAGCGCAGCGCGTCGCGGTCATATTCCGTCGTAGCATCAGAGAACACTACGATGTCCCCTTTCGCCTGCAGCACGGCCGCGTTTTGCGCAGCGGTCTTCCCACACTGTTGCTCCAGCACTAGAAGTTCCACACCGAGCGGCTCAAACGAGCGGACAATCGAAACGGTCTCATCGGTCGATCCGTCGGACACGACAAGGATCTGTAAGTCACTCCTGGGATAGTTAAGGTTGAGGCATTCGTTTAGCTTGTCAGCAATCCGACTCGCCTCATTGTGCGCTGCGATCAGCAACGTCAGAGAAGGTGCGCTTGAAGGCGGAAGCAAGCGCTCTTTCCTGAACCGAGTGACACACCACAGCATCAATGGATACCCGGCGTAGGTATACAGCACGACGAAACTGCAGATCCAGAAGAGTGCGACCCAGGAGATCGGCGGTAACGTGCCGAGAAGACCGCTATTTGGCCAGGATGGCATCATAGACCTCCATGTGGCGCTTTACCATCGTCTGTATTGAAAAGTTCTCTTCAACCAACTGCCGGCCGGCAGCGCCCATAAGCCTCCTCTTATTTGCGTGTGACAGAAGAGAAATCATGTGCTGCGCCGCAGCATGATGGTCCTGATCCGCAACCAGGTACCCGGTCACGCCATCCAGGAGCGCTTCCCGTGTCCCGCCGACGTCTGTGGCAATCACGGGGAGAGATGCGGCCATCGCTTCGATCACCACGTTCGGAAAGCCTTCACTACGAGAGAGCAAAAGGAAGACGTCTGAGGCTCGCAGCAGCGACGGAACATCATCAACGTGGCCCAGAAAATGCACGTATTCCGTGACGCAAAGTTGCTCCGCAAGTGCACGCAGTTCCTTCAGGTGCTGGCCATCCGTCCAGTCACCGGCAATCGCGAAGTGCACATCCGCATTCCGCTGGCGCACCAGCGCCGCCGCCTTCAGGAAGACATCGAGCCCCTTCCAGCGATTGACATTGGCCACCGTTGTGACCAGCAGCATGTTCGTAGGAATTCCAAGTTGAGGCAAGATGCGCGTGGCATCGGACTTGAGTCGGTAACGATCCAGATCAACCCCGTTACGGATGACCGCCATGCGGCCCGCAGCAAGACCATCCATCTGCCGATGCCGCTCCGCAACGCCATCTGACACTGCAATTACACGCGTGTAGAGCGGCGCCAGGAACTTATAAGCGACACGATGCTTGAGCGATCGCAGGATGCCCATATCGCGTCTGCTTGAGCAGAGGTTGTGTACTCCTGCAAGACGGGCTGCAAAGACACCGATCAGGTCGGAACTCTCGCAGTACGTCTGCACAAGGGACACCTCTCTTTCCCGCATCATTCGAACAAGTGTCCGGATTGCACGGAGGCCTTCCAGCGAAAAGCACGAGTGGATCGGCAACACCACGATGTCTCGAGCTAGCTTGTGCGCCTCTTCGCTCACCTGGTCTCGCAATGTCACAACTGTTACCTGATAGCCATGGCGAGGTAACGCGTCGGCCAGCGCGAACATCATTCGCTCGGCGCCGCCCAGTTCGGTAAGTTGATCGATCAAGAACAGCACAGACCGCTGCTTCGATTGAATTGCAGCAGAACTCTCGCTTTCGGTGACCAACGTCTGAGTGCTCATTGTGTCGCTCCTTCAAGCGCCAGAGTAGGAGTCGGACTTCCATGCCACGCGTGACGCAAGCGGGGCTCTGCCTTGTGGTTCACCGGAGCAGTCGGCGTGTCGCTCGAGAGCGACGATGCGCTCAACACGCAACCCAGAAGAATCCAGAGATTGGAGTCAACCTGGATGAACATCCATCGATCCCCGAAAACATTCACGATGGCGGCTGCCAGGATAAGAGCGGCGTAGCCAAGGCCAACCAGCGACAGAAAACGATCCGTGGCGCTGACAAACAAGCGCAGACCCTGGCGGAACAAGAGCAATAACTGGAGCAGAAAAAGTGCTAACCCCACAACGCCCGTCTCCACCAGCATCTTCAAGTAGAAGTTGTGCGTGTCTTGGTAGGATCCAACCCTTCCCAGTCTCGAATACGTAAGAAACCCGGTGCCGATAACCGGATTGCTCTGGAACAGATTGATCGCGTCGGTCCACAGCAGAACTCTCTCCTGTGCTGAGGCATCCAGTGCGGCTGCCTCCCCGGCGTTCGGTCGCGTATAAGTCATCGCGATGCGTTCCAATACCGCTTGCGGAAGGATCATCTGTGACCCGATTGCAAGACATAGGAGCGGCACGAACAGCCATCGCACACGGACAACAGCAATGAAGCAAAGGGTAAGGGCCAGCGCAAGATAGGCCTCTCGTGAATACGAAAACAGGACGCAGACGATATTGGCGGCCACGCACACCACGATGAGCAATCGCACCCCGGCCTTCTTACGGAGAGCCAGAATTGGCAGGATGAACGCTGTGATCTCTGCCATGTACGAAGCCAGTCCGTTCTCGCCGGCATACCCGAGCGGACCTGCATCACGGGTCTCTTCAGCGTAGTGACTGAAGTCGCGCCCTGATGCGCTTTTGAGATAGCTGTAATCGACGGCGACGGCTGTGATGCAGCACAAGGCGATGACCACGGCAATCTGTGCCTTCGTACGGATCGCCCGAAGAGCAACGAACGCCAGCAGCGGCATGACAATGAAGTTCTTGTAATCCACTAACCGCGGATCGGCGAACGAGATCGGCATCTGTCCGCCGAGATAGAATGCACCGCGCCAAAGCGACAGCAGATAGAAGCCGCACAGCAAAGCCAGAAAGGTAAGGATGGCAGGGCGCTTCGACTCGGAGTTCGGTGGTCGGATGAGCGTGCCAATCAAGGTGCAGATCAGAAGTATGTCAACGATATTGGATCCGAGGGGCAGGCCATGCAGATGGTAACGAGTGGTCTGTAGAGGCAACAGCACCGTCAGCAGATAGATTCCCAATTCGGATCGCAAGGCAAGCGTACCTACCGCACCGGCGACCACCACGGTGTAGAGGGCCAGAGCCTTGAGACTGGAAGCACCCGCTGGGTCCATCATGACCTGCATCACTCGGAACCTCCCACGGTCGATCGGGCGGGCATCATCGCCGCCCAGTTCTTTCTGCGTACCCAGAGAAAGCGAACCCTAGACTGCTGCACCAGCCCACGAAATTCGGCTGAAAAGAGGAGCAGGCATATTACAAACAGCAGCGAGTAGAGAGTATTTCTCCCAACCAGCGTTACCATCGACATCCGTGCGTGCAAGAAGGTCGGCAATGGATAGGAGAGGAGCATCGCAAGCGTTCCGCTCACCACCAGTGGCCATTTGAGCTGCAGCGGCAGAATCTTCCGGTTGACGATCAGCAGCCCCGCGATCATTGCGAGATAGCTCACCAGCGTGGCCAAGGCGGCGCCGGTCAGCCCGATCCGGGGAATCCAGTAGACGTTCGCAGCAATGTTGACGACCGCAGAAAACGCCGCGATCAATGCCAACATCGTCGTTCGCTTTTCTAGGATCAGCCCAACATTCAGGAAGATATGCAGGGCATAGATCATCAGCGCTGGCACGAGGATCATCAGCAGCTGGTCGGCGCCCAGGAAGCGTCGGGATGCCAGCAGAATCAGAGCATCCTTCGCAGAAAGCCACGATGCACCGATGATGAAGAGCGCCAGCACCAGAAACCATGACAGCGCGTTAGAAAGGAAGCGGATCGTTTCATCTCGGCCCTGCTCGTTCCAGATACGCATGTAGACCGGGAACAGCGCCAGGTTAAGCGGCGTCATGACCGTGTCTTGCACATACCCCGAAATTCCGTAGGCAGCGGAGTAAATACCGAGCGAATGATCACCAAGGTATCGCTGCACGATCAATCGGTCAGCTGAATCCAGAACGAGGCTGGAGAGCTCATAGACGATCAAAGGCACACCGAACAGAAGCGACTGCCGTATCAACTCCCAATCAATAGCGCCAAACCGAATCAACCCGCGCTGCAAGACGCTTTGCAGTTGAAAGGCAACAACTGCCGACTCTCCTGCTAACGTGCCAAGCAGCACAGGAAACGCCCGATGCTGCCCCGCAAGCGCCAGCGTGACGAGTGCAACGACAGTGGTGAGTTTGGTCGCAACTTCTGCAATCGTGTGAGCCCTGCTGCGCCCTTCATTACGAAGAAAGCTCAGCAGCATGGATTGAACGGTGCGAAGTAGCACAACGCCTGGCGCAAGTAAGAGGCAATGAAATAGAAGCGTGTCGTGGCGGATTGAGGTGTTGCACAGGAGGATCGCAACATAAATCAGCGACACCACGAGCGAAATCTGCACTGGACAAAGCAGCAGGGTGGAGTAGAAGCGTCTCTGCTCCGCCGTATCCGAATCGGTCGCACGAAAGAAGCGTGCAGCCGAATACTGTAGTCCGCACTTGGACAGCACGACCAATAACAACACCAGCCGGAACGTGAGAGAGACAACGCCGTACGCTTCGACCGACAGCAGCCTTGTCAAGATCGGAAACGTAATGAATCCCA
>JGI2924J29684_1078585_pt1 | contig 72308 bp, 61 predicted proteins | sample BenlonsequencITS_FD_29684 | JGI IMG/M metagenome (IMG submission 29684)
AAAACGCGTTGTGTCGGTTTTGCGTGCGAATCAGTGTTGGTTAGGCATGCGAATTAGTGTCGGAACCAATGCGAATACTCAAGGGTGGCCGGATGGCCGTGGAATCAGTGGCCGGATGCATGTGGAACGGGTGGCCGGATCAGCGTTGAGTCGGTGGCCGAATGGCCGCGGAATCCGCAGGTAAGCCGTACCGCCTGTTTCGGAGAGCGCGGGAAATAGGTCACGCTGCTACCGAAATGAGCGATCAACCGAAATGGCCGGTCACGATGCTCCGAAATCCGCATCAAATCGCGGTGTATCACCCTAATTTGCCTACCCGTAATAGTCTCGCACTGATTTTTAAGCGTGCAACCTGTTAAGCCATGTCCGTGAGGTTTGAAATGCAGTGCTCGGCAGCTCGGAGGAGCTCACGGTTGGGACGAGTATTCGTATGGGTATAGGCGTCGGCTAGTGGATCGGCGCCATAGCGCCAGTTTGCTGCCATTCCGTGGCATGAAATGGCAAGTATCAAGCGCTGCCCGGTTTCGCTTGCGCCGATTTCGTGGCATTACGTGCCACGTAATGCCACGGTCTGGCATGGATTGCCGGATTACTTGCCAGCGCTCTTGGCCTGAAGCAGATGTCCGTACTGCTGGAACACGGATTTGGGCGCAGCTCGGTGATGAATTCGTCGCTGACCCTGGTGAGTACCAGTTCGGTGCCGCAGGTTTTCATGCGGATAGTGGTGGGCGAGGTGCGGTTGCCGTGCCACGGGGTGAGGCTCCAGCGGCTGGAAGGCTTCACGATCCAGGCCTTCTCGGTGATGTTGGCGGTGCCCGTCAGGGACATTTCGCCTTCGATCTGGGCTGCCAGGTACTCGACGGTGTTGCCGTTGGTAGCTTTGGAGTAAATCTGACCTTGGGCGATCAGTGGGAGGTCGCTCTGCTTGAAGGACAGGAGAGCCTGCTGCTGGTCGTTGCGGTTCATGCAGTGGAACTCACCGGCCCAGGTGCCGACCAGGCTGGAGGTGGTGAGGTCGGAGAGAGACTGCTGCATGTCGCTCATGCTGGAGCAGGCGCTGAGAAGGGCGAGGGAGGCGATGAGGATAAGGCGCATAATCGGATTCCTTTCCAGGCGGCGAGTTAGTTACAGGTAGATGGTGAAGAACGTGTCGCCCAAGGACTTCGCCATAGCGAGAACGTCTACCCCCAGCATTGTCATTGAGTTGATAGCGACTTTGTACCCGTCCGCCTTGGAGTAGCGAATGTGGACGCCGCGGTAGTCACACGCATTGAACCCGTCATGAAAAGGGCCATTTCCTCTGGTCTCGCGAAAGGCAATCTCCCGGCCACTCATGAATGCCCGGACTTCGCAGACCCTTCGGCCGTTCTTGCTGTCTCCTTCCATCACCTGCAGGTGATACTCCTGGCCGGGCCGGATATTCATGGTCGGCACGTTCTGATTGAAGTACGTCGAGGCGCGATCATCCCATCTGGCCGGCTCAATCTCACCTTGCTTAGCCCAGGCCTGCCCAGCGATGCCGGTGGCGATTGGGTACAGAACGATCCCCAGCAGCACACCGACATAGACTACGAATCCAAGGAAAACCTGTGGGGCGCGCAGCTCGGCGACCTTCTCGAAATCACTGCCCAGGTACATGGCAGTCTGAGTCGAATTGAACGGCAGCGCTTCGAGCTGTGCCTTGGCTTTGCGCGCGGCGATGAAACGCAGGGAGACGTACCAGAAAGCCGCTGCTGGGATCACCGTCCAAGCCATGCCGAACAGAATTCCTACCGCAACTACGACGGGAATCATCAACAGAACCTGCGGCCCCGGATCTACCATGCTCCCCATCAGCTCGCCCACGAGGGCCGAGAAGCCGCTGGTGATGAAGCTCACCACCGCACCCACATTCCACTCGGCGCCCATCGCCAGCCACAGGTAGGAAAGACCTGCCATTGCTGCAGCCCAGTTGATGACCTGGGCACAGCCATAGCCACCGAAAGCGCCGCCATTGATCGGTGCTATCGCCACGAAATGAGTGCGGCGCCCCAGGATGGCACGGGGAAGGAAGCAGGCCACTAGCAGCAGACCTGCCATTAGCAGCATCAGTCCTTCATGCCCTGGCAGAGCCACAAACTCACCGTTAGCGTAGGTGCGCCCCTTCATCACGTCCCGAGCCATATCCACGAACGGGATGGCCAGCGCTGCAGCAATGAAGCCGGACTTTGGTACCGACCAGATCTCGGCAAGCCAGTTGCCGGTCAGACTGCGGCGGTAGTAGTAGCGATAGCTGCGCTTAGGCCGGTACTTGGTGCCGGAGTTCTTCACCGTCACCCCGAACCAGCCGCTGGCGATGGCCACATAGGAAAGCAGGCGGCCAGTGTTGTTCATCACCAGCGAATGGGTTGCCGAGCTATCCACCCAAGGCAGGCGGACGGACTGCCCGGCAGGGCGATTGGCGCATTCCTCAACGAACGCATCTGCCAGTTCATTGCACGGCCTGTAGCCACGCGGATAGAAGAAATCGAGAGCGGCCCTTACGGAACTGAGGGCAACGCTCCACATCACGTACAGGGGCAGAGAAACGCCATACGACCAAACGGCCCCGAGGAAAGATCTGACTGCTGACATAGCCGCAACTCCTTTGCCATCACTGGATTTGAACGCTCGATTCCTACAGATCTGCTGTGCTGCCCATCAGGCTCTTGGCGAGCTCATCAATCAGCACCTCTCGCACCGCCAGCTTGCAGTGCCGTTGCCAACTGGCACGCGACAGGTACCCAGCATCAATACTCAACGGGTGCAGCCGTCGCCACTCCCGTTCAAGCCGAGTAGCCTCCCTCTGGAGATAGCCCTGCTTCCGCTTGATGTAGGCCTGCAGCCTCTGGCCTTCCGCCAGCCGGCGCATGAGGAGCGGGTTTACCTCTTGAAGAATCTCGTGAACTGTCCGCCCCCAAAACGGCAAGCCCCGAAGTTCGGGCAGCAAGCTCGCTTCCATCGGCATGGACAGGTAGAGGTCATGAAACTGCGAATTTAGGGCCACCGCCTACTCCAACTGGCCAACGTGCCTACAGCTGGACCAGCTCTATCGGCAAGCGGCCGGAGACCAACCCCGGAAAGACAATCGCATCTGCCACACGGCCATTACTCACGATCTCGATGAGCAGGGAGGCCTGACCTCTGTAGCTACACCGACGGAAAGTGATTGACTCACCCTCATCTAGGATCGGCAGCTCGCTAGACACGACGAGGCCTGCTATGAGGAGATCATAGTACGGTAGCTTAAATTAAGCAACTTACGTAATTCTGGTTATCAACCTGAGGTCCTTCTGGTCTGAAGCCCGCCCGCAGTTCGATAAATCGCGCAAAGCCTTCACGGGTTGAAAAGCGCGCCTCTATTACGTAAGTTACAACTCTTAAATAACAAACCAAACTAGGGCAAACGATGCTCAAGCCGAATACCCCAGCACAGAGCGCGGCAGTTTTTAAGCGCGTCACCTTCTCGCTGACAGACCAAATCAGTGAGGAGATTGATCGCCTTAGCCTGATTCCGCGCGGATTTCGGGCCTCTCGCTCAGACGTTGTCCGTGCCGGTGTTGCGGCCCTGGCAGAAATGACGGAAGAGCAGGTCGTGGCCCTGCTGGATAAGGTGCGGCGCGAATAGCCGCATGCTTGTAAACCTATCGTTGCGCGTTGGGTAAGCATGGAACTGAAGGCTCAGTGGGTTATTCACAGGCTCTGCGCGTAGAAATACGGTAGATATAAGGTAGAAGCATGTCTGTCTTTATTTTTTATAACAAAATCAATTGGTTGCATGTTGTTGCTGCAATGCTATGCCACTGCGGCGCGGTGCTATGCCACCAAAGAGCGACGCTATGCCATCAACAGCGCGACGCTATGCCACCGCGGCACAACATTACGGAGTAAGCCAAAGAACCAGCTGCGGCTTGCCCCTACTGCTTTCCTGAATGCTGGCTCTGGTGATGATTTCCAGGCGCTCCAGCTCGCTGACGGCTCGACAAAGGCTGTGATGGAAATCACGCATACGCCCTCCATATGTCATCTGGGCCTTCAGCCCCTCCAGTGCGTAACGCTGCACTCGATCTGACGATGTGGCGATCAGCCGCTGCAGAGTTTTGGCCATGTCCCGCCCGCGTCGGATCTGCAAGCGCTTTCCCCAGTCAATCAGGCTGTACTCCCGATTTCCGAACATCAAAATCCAATGTGGGTCGAGCGTGTAGCGGAAGGTCTCGTTGTCATAGCTGAGGTTTTTCAGGATGTTGAATGACTCCATCCTCCCCACTGTGTAGCGGGTAGATCCATCTGGCTTAAACGCTTCGAGGAACAGCGTCGCCTCGCGCAAACGTTTCATGCTTCGATAAAGCCACTCGTATTGCGAGCTGCCGATGGTTCCGCGCTTGATCTTCCTGAGCAGCTGTTTGCGGTTGAGCTGAACTGGGTCTCCTAGCGGAAACGGTTGCGCGAACGCGATCAGCGCCATGATCAGGTCCCCGTCGGCTTCGTCCAGCTGCTCACCGCTGTACTCCAAGACGCAATCTCGGCGTGTCACCATCTTGGTCTTCGAGTGCTGTTTGCGCTCATTGCGAGCGATCGGAGCAATCAGGCTCGACCGATTGAGGTGGTTTGGAAAGGCCCCGATGGCAAAACCGGGTAAGAACATGTGGCGGGAAGTAGCTTTACCCTTTCCGCCACGCGAGTTCTCCTTGCGGGCGGGTGGTGCTGCCGGCGTCGATTTGGCAGTGCTTCCAGGCCCGCGCCGAATCTCCCAAATGCGTTCCTCACTACGATTCATCAAGACATTTGCCCAACTGACGCGAGAATCTTGTCTGCGATCCAGGCATGGACATGTTCGGCAGGCCAAGCGACCGAATTCGGACCAAGCCGTACCGGGGGCGGGAACTCGCCACTACGGATGAGTCGGTAGATCTGCGACTTGCTCAAGCCAACCTGGGTGCAAACACCGGGCAAACGCAGAAGTGCAGGAGTTACGGGTGATACCAGTGCCATTCGAGGTCTCCATGAGTCCTGTTTCGATGGCTCTGGATTGAATGGCACGCGCTGGCAATAAAAACCGAATTCGGGAAAACAGATGCGAGGTTTTATGCCTCGTCCTGTTTCGGTGGAAGATATTTCGCTACCGTATCGGTGTCGGGGAAGTCGCTAATACCCAGTCGATCAGCAATGTATGTAAGGCCTTGAGCAGCTGAGAAAGGACCCTGCTTCTGGGCTCCTTTTGTGCAAAGCGTCGAGCTCAAGATCGTGCGACGCGCATTCTCCTTGTTGGCGCATGTAGTAAGCATCGCCATGAGAGCTCCGGTGAGTCGCTGTACAGTGAGCAGCTCTCGGGCTTTCAGGTGCTCTCTTGCTGCTGGCTGGGCGCTATCACCTTGCTTACTGCCTGATATATCCGAGTGAATGAAGCGGGGTATCCGATCCCTGCTCCAATACTTCTCGATTAGCCCGGTCAACGCCGATGGTGAAAAGTAGACTGCTGCATCAGAGGCAAGGAGCTCCCCGCCCAGATCGTCTTCGATCAAGATGAACGGCTCACGCTTGCTTTTGCTAAGAGCCTGACGCTCAAAGTACATGATGAGCCTAGCGGTTTGAACGCCACGGATGTTGCGTCGAGCGGTTTGGTCGAGCACCTCTGCAGCCCAGCATGTGTCGGCGCTCAATTGCGAAGATCTAGCCTCGATTTTCCGAAAGATGTCTGCAGATGCAAATGCTGCCTCCTCATGGCTGCAGCCCAGCTCCTGTCTGTAGCCGCCAATGAAATCGCACAGTCGAAGCGGGTCAAAACGTGTGACAAGTATGCGGCGTTTAACGGGGGCGGTTTGAGGGTTAGTCATGTAGTTCATCCACATGGTTGGCATACCACTGAAGCATCTCTCGCCGCCCCTCCAAATACTGGGCATGGTTGTAGGTGCCGCGAATGCTGTTCTTGTCCACATGCGCCAACTGGGTTTCGACCCACTCGCTGGGGTACCCCTGTTCGTGCAGGGTGGTGGACATCGTGTGGCGGAATCCATGGCCAGTGGCGCGTCCGTCGTAACCGGAGCGCTTCAGCAGTTGGTTGATGGCGGCTTCGCTCATGGGCTTTGCCGGGTCGTTACGGCCGGGGAATGCGAGCGTGTAGCCACCAGTAATGCGTTCCAGTTCGCGCAGTACAGCCACAGCCTGCTGGGAGAGTGGAACAAGGTGGGCGCGGCGCATCTTCATGCGCGCAGCCGGAATCAGCCAGAGCGCTTTGTCGAGGTCAAACTCCGACCAGGGGACTCCACGCAATTCAGCTGTACGCACTCCGGTCAGAATCAGAAGGCGAGTGGCGATCTTCACGACGTCATGTCCCGGACATGCCTGAATGCTGCGTATCAGTGCCGGGATTTCAGCAATGGGCAAGAAAGGGTAATGCCGTGAGGTAGGCGTCTGCAGTGCTCCGCCAATGTCGGCAATAGGGTTGTACTCGGCGCGACCGGTAGCAATTGCGAAACGGTACACCTCCTGGCAGCGCTGTCGAACCTTGCGCAGCTTCTCCAGAGCGCCTCGTGATTCAATGCGGCGGAATACCTGCAGCCACTGCATTGGCTTGATGTCAGTTAGCGGCAGGCTTCCCACTTGAGGGAAAACATCCAGCTCGAAGGCTTCCACTACGTCGCCGGCGTACCCGACCGACCAGCGTGGAGCCTTATGCTGATGCCACTCCAGCGCAAGGCTTTTGAAGGTATTGGCGCGAGACATTGCCGCCTGAGCTCGCATTACCTTGCGCTCAAGCCCGGGGTGCCGGCCCTGCGCCACAAGCTGGCGTGCATCCGATGCCAGCTGTCGAGCCTGCGCGAGCGTTACCTTGTCGATGGTGCCAAGGGAAATATGAGACTGCTTGCCATCCAGGCGGAATCGGAAGCGCCAAGACTTGCCGCCTGCTGCGCGAATCCAGAGGAATAAACCGCCTCCATCAGCAAGGCCGTAGTCACTTTTGCGTGGTGCGGCGCTCTTCACCTGCAAGGCCGTCAGAGGCATGCTGAGTACCCAAGGTTAGTTGAACAGCCTAAAGGTACTTACACGGGTACTCAGAATGCAAGCGCTTGGATGAAGCTGGATGGCACTGCATGAAACACAAAGCCCGCACGAGGCGGGCTTTGTGGGGGTTTCATGACACTGCTTGGCACTGCATGAAACGTTTAGATGGTGCCGGCACCAGGAGTCGAACCCGGGACCTACTGATTACAAGTCAGTTGCTCTACCAGCTGAGCTATACCGGCAATTGAGGGTCGCCATTATATCCATTGCGCGCGGCGAGTAAACCGTTTGATTACGGTGACTTGCAGGCCCTTATTCAGGCCGCTTCACATTCTTCGTGGCTCAATCGCGCTCGGCGAGCAGCAGCAGGTTCCGCGGGGTCAGTTCGCTTGTGCAGAACGTGCCCAGGCGAACCCGGTAGCCCTTCTCATCCAGTAGCAATGCGCGATCGAGCAGCAGCCAGAGCTCCAGCGGCCGGCGGAACAGGCCGCGTACCAGTTCCAGGTTGCGGACCTCGGCCAGGCGCTGCCAGCCGGTGCGTTCTAGCGTTGTCCAATCCTCGCTGCCCGGCTCAGGCAGTTGCTTGAGCGCGGCCAGGTCGCGGCAATAGTCAGCGAAGTCCTTTTTCAACCAGGCGCTGGGCAGCGAGGGTGTCGGCAGGTAATCGTCCTGCTGGCGCAGGCGCCGCTGCAGAATGTCGAAAGCCAGCCGCCAGGCCATGGACTGATCGCGATTGCGCCGTTCACGGGCGCCGGCGGTGACGGTTTCGCTCAGCGGCAAGCCGAGATCGTCGCGGCTAAGCGCTAGTGACGAAGCCTTGGCCGCCTGCGAAAGCGGGGCATAGCGCTCATCGGCGATGCGGTTGTAGCAGCAGGGCGCCACGGCGAGCTGACGGCATTGTTTGGTGATGGCCAGTTGCAGTAGTCGGATATGCAGATCGCCACAGGCATGTAGCGCGACTGGCGTATGGACGGCTTGCAGCTGATCGGTAGCGCTGGCAGCCAAAACGTCCTGGCAATGGTGAATCGCCGCAATGCCCAGCCGATGGCTGAGTCGCGTGCCCGCTTCGACCAGGGTTTCGTCCCATTCCAGACAAGTCAGGGCGGCTCCGTCGCGGGCCAGATGGCGTCCGAGGTGGCCTTTGCCGGCGCACCAATCCAACCAGTGACGGGGCTTTTCGCTAAACTGCAAACGCGCGCCGAATGCCTGAATTTGCAGCGACTTGCGCCCCGGTACATCGACGCTCTGCCGATGGTCGGTGGGGTGGCAATGGTTGGCGGGCAACTCGTCAATCTGGCTCAGCTGCCTGGCGATGGCGGCCAGTTGCGGGAAAGGTTCGGGGGCGGTGAGCGCAGCTGGCTGGTTATGCGCAGCTTCGGCATCGGCCAGCGAGCGAGCGCGGAGCCAGGCGGCGAGTTCGGGGAAGTCGGCTTCCCAGGGCAGTGTCCGGCAGACGAACGGGCGCGGCCGCCATAGCGACTGGTGCTCGGTGAGGAAACGGTCCAGCGCAAGGAAGCGCTCGTGCAGAGTTGGGGAAGCTGGCATCGGCGGGCCGGGCATGCAGGCGGGTGCCGATTGTAGCGGGATGATGGCGCAGGAAGCACAACGCCCGTCGAAACGGGCGTTGCGGGCTCAGTTACTTGCCGTACACCTGCTCCGGCAGCCAGGTGACGATGCCCGGCCACATGTAAGCCACTACCAGCATGCCGATCTGAATCGCGATGAAGGGCAGCACGCCTTTGTACATCACGCTGGTGGGTACGCTGCGGGGTGTAACGCCGCGCAGGTAGAACAGCGAGAAGCCGAACGGCGGGGTGAGGAACGACGTCTGCAGGTTGATAGCGAACATCACGCCGAGCCAGACCGGGTCGAGACCCATGGCCAGCAGGATCGGGCCGACGATAGGCACTACCACGAAGATGATCTCGATGAAATCGAGGATGAAGCCCAGCAGGAAGATGACCAGCATCACCACCAGGAACGCGCCTAGCACGCCCCCCGGCAGCGAATGCAGAGCGTCTTCGATGAGCACTTCACCGCCAAAGCCGCGGAACACCAGCGAGAACAGCGATGCGCCAATGAGGATCAGGAACACCATCGAGGTGATCTCGGTGGTGCCGAACGCCACTTGCTTGAGTTGGGTGAAGTTCAGCTGTCCCTTGGCGATCGACAGCAGCGTAGCGCCCAGCGCACCGATCGCGGCGGCCTCGGTGGGCGTGGCGTAGCCAGCGAGGATCGAGCCGAGTACGGCAGTGATCAGCGCCAGCGGTGGCAGCAGCGAGCCGATCAGCTTGCCCCACTCGATCGGCCCAAGCTCTTCCTGCGGCAATGCGGGCAGCTTCTTCGGCTGAAAGATCGCCACGGCGATCAGGTAGAGGATGTACATGCCGACCAGCAACAGACCGGGAATCAGCGCGCCGACGAACAGGTCCCCGACCGAGACGGTCTTGGGCGAAAAGATGCCCATCTTCAGCTGCGCCTGCTGGAAGGCGCTGGACATCACGTCGCCGAGCAGAACCAGGATGATCGAAGGCGGGATGATCTGTCCGAGCGTGCCGGTAGCTGCGAGAGTGCCGGTGGCGATAGCCGGGTCGTAGCCGCGACGCAGCATGGTCGGCAGCGCCAGCAAACCCATGGTGACTACGGTGGCACCGACGATACCGGTACTGGCCGCGAGCAGCGCACCGACCACGCAGACCGAGATGGCCAGGCCGCCACGCATGGTGCCGAACAGTCGCGACATCGATTCCAGCAGGTCTTCGGCAACGCGTGATTTCTCCAGCATCACGCCCATGAAGACGAACAGCGGCACCGCCAGCATCGTCTGGTTGTTCATGATGCCGAAGATGCGATTGGGCAGCGCGTGCAGGTAACCGACATCAAACGAGCCGGTGACCACGCCGACGCCGGCGAACAGCAACGCCATGCCGCCGAGGGTAAAGGCGACCGGGTAGCCCGACATCAGGGCGAAGCAGATGCTGATGAACAGCAGGATGGCCATGAACTCACCCATGCTTCACCTCCGCTTCCGGCAGGCGACCGGCGATGCGATAGCCCGCCTTGATCAGATCGGAAACCGCCTGGAGCGCGAGGCTGCCGACCAGCAGCAGGATGATGCTCTTCTGCAGGTAGACGAACTTAAGCCCGCCGGATTCGTTCGAGCCCTCGAGCGTCGACCAGGAATTACTGACGTAATCCCAGCTGTTCCAGCCGAGGAACAGGCATACCGGCAGCAGGAACAGCAGATGGCCCAGGCCGTCGACAGTCGCCTGCCGGCGGCCGCTGAACTTCTGGTAGAAAATGTCGACGCGGACGTGGCCGTTGCGCTGCAGGGTCCATGCAGCAGCGCCCATGAACACCAGCGCATGGCCGTACATTACCGCTTCCTGCAGGGCGATTGCGCCAATGCCGAAACCGTAGCGCAGCACCACCACGATGGTGGTGCCGATGACAAGAAACAGGGTGATCCAGGCACATAACTGGCCGAGGCGCATGTTGCACGCATCGATGAGGCCAGCCACGCGCAGCAGAGGCGAGGGGCTGTGGGACATTTGTAGTCCTTCTTAGTAGACGCAAGGTTGGCGGGAGCGGCGATTCTTGCAGCACTGGCGCTTGGCAGCAATCGGCCTACGACTTTTAGCTTATACGCTAGGCTTGAGACGCCGGAGGCTCTAATGTTAGTCGAGCCCGGAGTGCCGTCTGCGTATCCGGCGCAGGTTTCGCCGCATGCGCCCGTCAGCCAGCGTGGCATTGGGCGTACACGGAATGAAAAGAACGCGGCGGTCCGGCAAAAAAAGCGTGGCCTTGCCGTTGCGCAATAAGAACAAATAACAAGGAGTAACCGCATGAAACGTCGTGACATTCTCACCGCCGCTGGCGTAGGCCTGGCGGCCACCGCTCTGGCTGGCTGCAATGACAAGAGCGACAAGCCGGTAGCGGGCGAAAGCAAGCAGGCCGAGCAGCAGACATTCAACTGGAAGATGGTCACCTCCTGGCCGAAGAACTTCCCCGGCGTCGGCGTAGGCGCCGAGCGCTTCGCCAATCTGGTCAACGAGATGAGCGGTGGCCGGCTGAAGATCAAGGTCTATGCCGCAGGCGAACTGGTTCCGGCGCTGGAAGTATTCGACGCGGTATCGCGTGGCACGGCCGAAATGGGCCATGGCGCGCCGTACTACTGGAAGGGCAAGGTGCCGGCCGCGCAGTTCTTCTGCGCCCTGCCGTTCGGCCCGAACGCCCAGGAAATGAATGCCTGGCTGCATCGTGGCGGCGGCATGCAGCTCTGGGAAGAGGTCTACAAGCCCTACGGCGTGCTGCCGATGGCCTGTGGCGCCACTGGCGTGCAGACCGCGGGCTGGTTCAACAAGGAAATCAACTCGGTTGATGATTTCAAGGGCCTGAAGATGCGTACCCCCGGCCTGGGCGGCGAAGTGCTGACCAAGATGGGCGGGACCGTGGTGAACATGCCGGCCGGTGAAATCTTCACTGCCCTGCAGACCGGCGCGATCGACGCCACCGAGTGGATCGGACCGTACAACGACCTGGCGCTGGGTCTGCACAAGGCGTCCAAGTACTACTACACGCCGGGCTGGCAGGAACCGAACGTCACGTTCGAACTGGACGTGAATCTCAAGGCCTGGGACACGCTGCCGGATGATCTGAAAGCCATCGTTCGTGCCGCCGCCCGCGACGTCAACGGCGACATGCTCGACGACTACAACGCTAAGAACATGGAAGCGCTGGAGCAACTGCGCGAGCAGGGCGTGGAAGTGCGTCGTCTGCCGGATGAGGTGCTGGCGCGCCTGAAGGAAGTTGCCGCCGAAGTGGTCGATGCTTCCGCCAAGGCCGACCCGGTCGCGTCCAAGGTGTGGGAGCAGCAGAGTGCCTATCTCAAGCGGCTGTATGACTATGCCGAGCTGAACGAGAAAGACATCTACAACATCCGCGGCTGATTTCTGCTGGATGCAAAAACGCCACCCCGGCAACGGGGTGGCGTTTTTTTATGCGCTAGCGGAATCGGTTGATGTGCGGGTTCCGTCGATCAGCTTTCCAACGTGGCGTTCAGGCTGATGCGGGCGTTGAGCACCTTGGACACCGGGCAGCCTTCCTTCGCCTGGTTGGCGATCTGCTGGAACTGCGCCTCGTCCGCCCCCGGGATTCGTGCCTTGAGGGTAAGGTCGACCGCCGTGATGCTGAACCCTTCGCCATCTTTGTCGAGCGTGACCTCGGCGCGGGTGTCGATGCGTTCGGCAGTGAGCCCGGCCTGGCCGAGCATCATCGACAACGCCATGGAGAAGCAGCCGGCATGAGCGGCACCGATCAGCTCTTCCGGATTGGTGCCGGGCGCGCCTTCGAAACGGGTGTTGAACCCGTAGGGATTGTCCTTCAGCGCACCGCTTTCGGTGGTGATCGTGCCTTTGCCGTCTTTCAGGCCGCCTTGCCAGACGGCGGAAGCGCTCTTCTTCATGAACTGTCCTCGCGTAGGTGGGTGGATGGTTCAGTGCGTGCCGGTCAGTGGGACTGCTCGGCTGCCAGAATGGCGCTCGCCAGCTCCATGTCGGTTGCCTGCAGTTGCGGCTGTTCGCTGCGCAATTGCTTGAGCATGGCTTCCAGATACGGACCGCGGATTTCACCGTTGCTGGCGACGAAGCTGCCCGCTTCTTCGCGCGCCGGGATCACCAGCTTGTTGTCCTTGAACGTCAGGTAAGTCGATGCGGTGGTCGCCCCTGAGGACAGGATGTCACGTACCAGGCCATCGGCCATGACGCTGCCGATGGGGGCCAGGGCCAGGGTGCACGCCACCAAAAGTGTCTTGCGCATGAGCGGAACCTCCGTGCTGTCGTACTTCTGAGAGTGCGATGCGCGGACGAGAGTTCCGGTTGCCGCTCAGCTTGCGCCGTCGATGAGTTTGCGAATGCGCGCAGCCAGAATGTCGATGCTGAACGGCTTGGGCAGGATGTCCATGCCCGGGCCGAGGAAGTCGTTGCGCATCTCCTCGTCGGGCACGTAGCCGGTGATGAACAGCACCTTTAGCTCAGGACGGTGCTGGCGGGCACTTTCCACCAGCTGCCGTCCATTGAGGCCCGGCAGGCCGAAATCGGTAATCAGCAGATCGAGGTGCTGCTCGCTGTGCAGATGAGGCAGCGCGCTGCCGGCATCACAGGCTTCCAGCACCTGATAGCCAAGCTCGTTCAGAACTTCCACGACGAGCATGCGCACTGCCGCTTCATCCTCCACCACCAGCACGGTCTCGCCGTGCATGGCGCTGGGCACCTCCGTTTGCTGTTGCGGCCCGGGTGGCGGGGCATCTTCTGCCTGGTTGCGCGGCAGGTAGAGGATGACCTGGGTGCCTTCGCCCAGCCTGCTGTCGATGCGCACATGGCCGCCGGTCTGCTTGGCGAAGCCGTAGACCATGGATAGACCGAGGCCGGTGCCCTGGCCGATCGGCTTGGTGGTGAAGAACGGATCGAACGCCTTGGCGATAGTCTGCGCGGACATGCCGGAGCCATTGTCGGTGACGCTGAGCACCACGTAATCGCCTGGCTCCGGTGCGTCCGGTTGGTGATGCTGGATGCGCACATTGCAGGTGTTGACGCCGAGCCGCCCACCGTCAGGCATCGCGTCCCTGGCATTGATCACCAGATTGAGCAGCGCATTCTCCAGCTGATGGCCGTCGGTATAGGCGATCCAGGCATCGGACTGCAGTTCGACTTCCAGCTGGATATGCTCGCCCATGGTGCGACGCAGCATGTCTTCCATCGACACCACCAGCAGATTCACATCGACAGGCTTGGGGTCCAGCGACTGCCGCCGCGCAAATGCCAGCAGGCGATGCGTAAGGGCGGCAGCGCGGTTGGCCGATGTGGTGGCGGCGTCGATGTAGCGGTCCAGATCACCGGTCACACCGTTGGCGACGCGCCGCTGGATCAGGTCGAGGGCGCCGAGTACGCCAGTCAGCATGTTGTTGAAATCATGCGCCAAGCCACCGGTGAGCTGACCGATGGCTTCCATCTTCTGCGCGTGGCGCAGCGCATCCTCGGCTCGCTCGCGTTCGGCCATTTCGATATGCAGACGGCTATTGATCGCGGCCAGCTCGCGGGTCCGCTCGGCTACGCGGCGCTCGAGGCTGTCGTTGAGTTCGCGCAGCGCCTCTTCGGCGGCGACTTGGGCAGTAACGTCGGTATTGGTGCCGAACCAGTGGGTAACCTGGCCGAAGTCATCGCGAATCGGCAACGCGCGTGAGAGGAACCAGCGGTATTTGCCATCCTTGCCGCGCAACGGAAAGGTTTCTTCCCAGATCGAGCCGATGGCGAAGGCGCGCTTCATCGACGCGCTGACCCGCTCATGGTGATCAGGGTGGTTCACGGCACGCCAGCCCAGGGCGCGCATGGCCTCGCTGGTGGTGCCGGTGTAGTCGTACCAGCGCTTGTTGTACCAGTAGATGCGCCCGCCGGGATCGGCCATCCAGGCGAACTGGCTCATGTTGTCGGCCAGGGTACGGAACTGCTCCTCGCTTTCGCGCAGGGCGCGCTCGGCGCGCATGCGCTCGTCGGCGGTCCAGGCGCGGTCGGCGACTTCGCGGATGAACGAGATGTCGTCGTCGAACCAGCCGCGCGGCTGTTCCTCCAGCAGCATGAACACGGCGGAAAGGCGTCCCTGCTCGAACAGCGGCACGCAGACGAGGCTGCGAATCTGGCTTTCGGCGAAGTTCTCGGCGTGACTGGCGGTGCGGGCGTCGTGCAGCACGTCCTCAATCACCACCAGTTCGTTTTCCTGAAGATCGTAAAAAAAATCTCCGTAATCGGCGAAATTGACCACCTCGGTGCTGCTGTCCGAGCTGCCGTCGCTCCAGTAGCGTTCGATGGTGGCGCGCTGGCTGGAGGCGTCGACGCTGGCGAACAGCACGCGCGAGACACCGGTGGTGCGCCCGATCACGCTGACCGCGGCATGGGCAATGGTCTGGCTGTCATGCTGCTCGCGCAGCAGGTCACCCAGTTCGATCAGTGCCGTTTGCCGTTGCTCGGCCTGCTGGCGGTCCCTGATCTGCTCTTCGAGCATCTCGTTCATGCGCAGCATGCGCTCGGCGGCATTGCGCTCGGCGGTGATGTTGCGCGCGGTGCCGAGAATGCGCACCGCACCGCTGGCGTCGAACAGCCGGCGACCACGATTGGCCAGCCAGACGAACTCGTTGATGCGGGTATCGAAGATCCGGTAGTCGAGCTGGAACTCGCCGTCGCCTTTTCCGGCCAGGGTGTCGCCCAGCGCCTTGAGCAACTTGCCGCGATCGTCCGGGTGCACCCGGGCGAGGATTTCGTGCACGTCCAGTCCTGGCTGGTCCGGCGGTATCCCGGCCATGGCCTTGAGCTGGGTATCCCAGTGCAATGAATGATGACTGTCGCGGTATTCCCAGACGCCAATCGAGGCGATCTCGTTGGCCAGGCTGATGCGCTGCTCCGCGTCGCGCAGTGCCTTGTTCGCCCGTATGCGCTCGGCGGCACCGCGCAGACGTTCCAGCACTTCGCGGGCCAGGGCGATGTCGTCCGGGCTCCAGGGCTGTGCCTGGCTGCGGGCGAAGATGAGCACTGCGTGCGGCTTGGTAGCCTCGATGGTCGGCAGCTCGCTGATCAGCAGCGTGGCGCTGGTCAGGCTCTGGTGCAGGGCCTGTGCGGCGTCGGGCACGATGATGTGCTCATGCGGCAGCCGGGCGAGCAGCTGCACAGCGTCCGCCTGCAGCATGTGATGACCCAGACGGCTTGGGGCATCCGCCGCAAGCCACTCCTGCTGCACGATCAGCTCGTCATTCTCGACATGCCCCCAGGCGATGCAGTCGCAACGGGTCAGGCGCGCCAAGCGTTCGTCGAGCACGCAGCAGAGATCGACACGTTCATTTTCGGCTTGCAGGCAGTCGCTCAACTCCAGCAGAAAGGCCTGCAGCGCCTGATGCTGGGTACGCTCGCTGATGTCGCTGAACGTGCAGATCGCGCCCTGCAGTTCGCCGTCGCGGTAGATCGGCGCGACGCGATACTCCACCGGCAGGCTGCTGCCATCGACGCGAAAGAACAGCTCGTGTTCGACATGGCGAGGTTCGCCGGTGATCGCCGTATGCTGGATCGGGCAGTCCTGGACCGGGTAGGGGCTGCCGTCGGCATGGCTGTGGTGGATCAGTTGGTGCAGTTGGCGGCCAAGTACCTCGTCCCGGCTGGTGAAGCCGAGCAGGTTGAGAAATGCATCGTTGCACAGGGTCACCGCCCCGCTGCGGTCGATGGAGTAGAAGCCTTCGTTGGCCGAGTCGAGCAGCAGGCGGGTAAAGGCTTCGCTTTCCAGACGCTGCATTTCCGATCGCCGGCGACTGTCGACGTCCTGCGCCACACAGATCCAGTGCAGCAGGCTGCCGTCCGCGTCGTAGACGGGTGCGGCGTTGGCCTGAAACCAGCGCAGGCTGCCATCGACATCTTGTAGCGGCAGCTCGAGCCGACACGGCAATTCGCGACCCATGGCCTGCCGCCATTGTTCGACGGTCGCCTCGCGCTCGCTGGCGGCAATCGCCGCCAGCCAGCCTTCACCGAGCGATTGCTCCTCGTCGAGTCCGGTGAACTCGCACCAGTAGCTGTTACAGAAACTCAACTGTCCCTGCGCGTCGCACTGCCAGACCATCTGTGGGCTCAGATCGACCAGGGTGCGGTAGCGCTCTTCGGTTTGGCGCGCGCGAGCCTGTTGCAAGCGGCTCTCGGTGAGGTCGCGCAGAATCTTCACGAACCCCCGCGGGCGGCCATTGGCCAGTAGCGGGGTGAGGATGCCGCTGCCCCAGAAGCGTGAGCCGTCGCTGCGCTGGTGCCAGCGCTCATCGATGGCTCTGCCTTGCTCGAGCGCTGTGCGCATTTCCTGTTCGTCGACGCTACGTGCGCGGTCCTCGTCGGTGAAGATCATGCTGGCGTGCTGGCCGATGGCTTCTTCGGCGGACCAGCCGAGCAGCAACTGTGCACCGCTGTTCCAGCTGGTGATGTAGCCGTTCGGGTCGGTAGCGAGGATGGCGTAATCCTGGGCGCTGTCGATGATCTGCCGGCTGCGCTCCTCCTCGGCGCGGAGCCGGCGCAACTCCAGCAATGCCATCACCTGCCGTGCCACGGCCTGCAGCTGTGCGGCCTGGCGCGCCGTCAGCTCGCGAGGCTGATGATCGCAGACGCAAAGGGTGCCCAGCGCCAGGCCGTCGTCGTCACGCAAGATGGCCGCGGCATAGAAGCCGGCAATCTCTCCATCGCCAAAACGTGGCAATTCCAGTTGGGTGGACGTGTCGTTGGCGCAATGCACCACCAGCGGTCCGGCTTGCAGAATGGCCTCGGCGCACAGCGCACGTTCGCGCGCCAGCGGTTGCTGCGCCAGGCCGATGGCGGCCTTGCAATGCTGAAACTGCGCATCGATGAAATGAATAGCCGCAGCCGGACAGGCACACAGCTGCGCAGCCATGGCGGCGAGCTCGGCAAAATCCGCGTCGGAGGCGTCGTCCAGCGCGGGATAGCGAGCCAGTGCGGCCAGCCGTTCAGCTTCGTTCCAGGTCGCTGCGGGGGCGCTGTAATCGGCGTTCAAAATGTCCTGCTCGGCTGTCCATGGCGCTGAGTAATTCAGACGGGTCACGAAAGAGAACCCTCGGCAGCGAGAGCCGCTGTCGAGGGGTCAGCAAAAGACTACGCCGAGGGCACGAGGTTCAGACGGCAGGCGAGAAAATCCCCGACGAACGGCGCGGTCTTTGGTCGACCAGTAGGCTGTTTTCCGATCAAAGCCGCCGGGCGGCGTTCAATGCCTGCAGCAGCGCGGCATCGCGCTTGTAGATGTCCGGGCGGTATACAGGGCGGCCATTTTCGTCGGTGTCGGCTGTCCAGTAGGCCATCAGGATCGGCGTCGGGCGCGCCAGTCGATATTCGTGCGTCTTGCCGGTCTGCAGCAGTGTGGCAACGGTTTCCCGTTCGCCGGGCTCGAGCAGCAGGTCAGCCAGCTGCATGGCGGCTTCAACCCTTACGCAGCCGGAGCTGAACGCCCGCGAGGCACGACCGAACAACGGTTGGCTCGGTGTGTCGTGCAGGTACACGGAGAACGGGTTGGCGAAACGGATTGCGACCTGGCCAAGCGGATTGTCCGGGCCGGCATCCTGGCGCAGGAGGATGCCGTGCGGGTTGTTCCAGTCGACGCTATGCGGGTCCAGGCTGTTGCCCTGTGCGTCGAGGACGCGCATCTGGTGGCGCGCCAGGTAGCCGACGTCCTGACGGATCAGGGGCAGCTTGTCCTGACGCAGGATAGTCGGTGGCACCGTCCAGGTGGGGTTCAGCGTCAGGCGCGTGACTCGTGATTTGAGTGGCGGAGTCTGGCGTGCCTCGCGGCCGACCTGGGTACGGGTCTGCCAGAAGGGGCAGCTGTCGCGGAAATAGATCAATCGCGCGCCGGCGATATCCACCAGCAGCGACTGCGGCTCGAGGTCACGAGTGATCCAGCGCAGCCGCTCGAGGTTGATGCGCAGCTGGTCCAGACGGCTGGCCGGGCTGACGTTCAGCGCGGCCAGCGTGGCGGCTCCGACGATGCCGTCATCCTCGAGTCCGTGCTGCAACTGGAAGCCCTTCACCGCCTCGACCAGCTCGTCGTCGTAACGCAGCTCCATGGCGGGCGTACTGCCGGCGCCGGCGAGCAGCAGTTCGCGCAGCAGCGGCACCCGCGCATCGCTCATCCCCGGTCGTAGCGTCGGGCCGGCCGGCATGGGTCGCCAGGCGGGCAGCGAGTTCTGACGTGCCGCCGCATAAGCGGCACGCAGATCGCGGTAGAGCGCATGCTCCGGGCGGGCACGCTCGAAGGCACTCGGCAGGTCGCTGAGGCCTTGTACGGCGATCTGCACCAGCGGCCCGGTATCATCAGGCTCCGGCAGGTCGGGACTGCGCCAGATCGGCTCGACGGCCGCCTGCCGCAGGCGGCCATGGGACAGGTGATAAAGCGCTTCAAGGTAGGCATGGCTGGCAAGGATATCGCTGCACTCGCGCTGCAGTAGCGCGGGGGAGGGGCGCTGCAACTGCGCGCGAATGCGTTCCGGCTGATACTGGGCGGGTTCCAAGCCATCGTCCGCCAGTGCTGCGAGTTGCTGCAGCAGGCCGTCGAGCATGGCGTAGGCATTCCACACCGGCTGGTGGTGCACTGCTTGGTAGAACGCCGAGAGCCGCTGCAGCGCGGCCGGTTCGAGCTTGCTCGGCAGTGAAGGGCAGCTCTGCGGCAGGCTTTGCAGCGCGTCAGCCAGTGGCGTCGGCTGGGTAGCGACTGGCTCGGCGACGGCTGTGCCCGCGATGAGGCAGAGCCAGATGGCCAGACGGGGTGCACATTTTTTAACCAACGTTTCGCTCCAGACCGTTCCGGTGGCTGCTAGACTGCGCCCTTGTGAGGCTGTGGCCGCGGCAGCGCCGCTGGCCGCGCGAATCATAAAAACATATCGCGCCGGATATGGGGTGCTCGTTCGTCCCGCCCGGCTTCGTGTGCGCTGCTGCTGCGGCGAGTATAAGGCGCCGGCCGGACAGGAAGTCGTCACGCCGTGCCCGATGAGGTTGCTTGCTCATGATGTCCATGCTTCGACGCGCCTGCCTGGCTGCAGGTCTTTTCGTCTTCGCCTCGCCTGTATGGGCGGCCAACGCCACGTATCAGCCGATGGTCGACAGCCTCGCCCGGCTGGCACCGAAACTCGATAAGCAGGTGCTGACCCACGCGGTCGCTGCCATGCAGTGTGCGGTCAACAATGGCGCGAGTGCCGCCCAGCGCCTGGCGGTGATCGACTTCTCGCTGCCATCCAGCGAACGCCGGCTATGGATATTTGATCTGGAGAAGGAGCAACTGCTGCTCGAGGACCTGGTCGCGCATGGACAGAAATCTGGCGATAACCACGCCACCAGCTTTTCCAACGCAGTGGGCAGTCATCAGTCCAGCATCGGTCTGTTCCGCACCGCTGAAAGCTACAGCGGCAAGCACGGCTACTCGCTGCGTATGGATGGACTGGAACCGGGCATCAATGATCGCGCCCGCGAACGGGCCATCGTCATTCATCCGGCCGACTACGTGAATCCGTCCTGGATCGCCACCCAGGGCCGTATCGGTCGCAGCCAGGGTTGTCCGGCGGTACGGCCGGAAGTGGCGCGGATGGTGGTCGATAGCCTTAAGGGCGGCCAGTTCATGTTCTCCTGGTACCCCGACCAGCAATGGTTGCAGTCTTCGGCCTACCTCAACTGCAAGCCCAATCAGGTGGCGAGCATTCTCGCGGTACGCTCGGGCGGCTGATTCAGCGCTCAGCCCGTCGCAAGGGCATCCGCACAACTGCGCGCGCTGAGGCAGGCGCGGCGCGAGCTGGCGTAGGGTGGAGCACGCTGCACCGATCCACCGATCCACCGATCCACCGATCCACCGGACGGTGTTGTGGTGGACGTAAAAAGCGCCATCCACCCTACAAACGCCTTGAGCCTTCGGCTATTTCTGCTCGCTTTGCGGCGTCACCCGTAGCACTTCTTCGACGGTAGTCAGGCCGGCGGCGATTTTCTGCGCGCCGGACAGACGCAGGCTGCGCATACCGTCCTTGAAGGCCTGACGGCGCAGGGCGACGATGTCGGTGTCGGCAGTGATCAGCGGCTTGATCGCATCGTTGAGCAGCATGATTTCGTAAACACCGGCACGCCCGCGGAAGCCCGTGTCGCGGCACTCCAGGCAACCCACAGCCTGCTGTGCCGTGGTCGGTAGCGGGGCATTCCAGGGTTTGGTCAACGCGCTCCAGTCGTCTGCATCGAGCTGCATCGGCGCTTTGCAGTGCGGGCAAAGCGTGCGCACCAGGCGCTGGGCCATGACCCCGAGCAGCGTGGCCTTGAGCAGGTAGTGCGGCACGCCCAGCTCCAAGAGGCGGGTAATCGCGCTGGGGGCATCGTTGGTGTGCAGGGTGGAGAGCACCAGGTGGCCGGTCAGCGCGGCCTGGATGGCCATCTCCGCGGTCTCCAGGTCGCGAATCTCGCCGACCATGATGATGTCCGGGTCCTGACGCATCAGCGCGCGCACGCCGCTGGCGAAGGTCAGCTCGATATTGTGCTGCACCTGCATCTGGTTGAAGGCGCCCTCGATCATCTCGATCGGGTCCTCGATGGTGCAGACGTTCACCTCCGGCGTCGCCAGCTGCTTGAGCGTGGTGTAGAGCGTGGTGGTCTTGCCCGAACCGGTCGGCCCGGTGACCAGGATGATGCCGTTGGGCTGGCTGGTCATGCTCTGCCAGCGGCGCAGGTCGTCGGCGGAAAAGCCCAGCTGGTCGAAGCCCTTGAGCAGCACCTCGGGGTCGAAGATGCGCATCACCATCTTTTCGCCGAAGGCGGTGGGCAGCGTCGACAGGCGCAGCTCGACTTCGCCGCCATCCGGCGTCTTGGTCTTGACCCGGCCGTCCTGCGGCTTGCGCTTCTCGGCGACGTTCATCCGGCCGAGGGACTTCAGCCGGCTGACCACCGCCATCGTGACCTGCGGTGGAAACTGGTAGACGTTGTGCAGCACGCCATCGATGCGAAAGCGCACGGAGCCCTGCTCGCGTCGGGGTTCAATGTGGATATCGCTGGCGCGCTGCTGAAAGGCGTACTGGAACAACCAGTCGACGATGTTGACGATGTGCGAGTCGTTGGCGTCCGGCTCCTGGTCGCTGGCGCCGAGGTTGAGCAGCTGCTCGAAGTTGCCGGCGCCGCTGATCTTCTGGTCGGTGCCGCTGGCCCCGCTGACCGACTTGGCCAGGCGATAGAACTCGACGGTGAAGCGCTGGATGTCGCTCGGGTTGGCCACCACGCGCTTGATCGGGCGCTTGAGCACGTGGGTCAGGTTGGCTTCCCAGCCATGCATGAAGGGCTGGCTGCTGGCGATGGTCACGGCGCTGCTGTCCACCGCCACGGCGAGGATGCTGTGGCGTTGGGCGAAGGCGTAGGACATCAGCGGCGTGACCGCGGCGACGTCGATCTTCAGCGGGTCGATGCGCAGGTACGGCTGGCCGGCGCGCTCTGCGAGCCAGACGGTCAGTGTTTCCAGATCGAGCTTCTTGCCGGGCCGCTGCAGATCGTCGAGTTGCTGCGCGGCGAGGAATTCCAGCGGATGCTGCTGGTTGGCCACCGCGCTGCGGCGGACCGTCAGGCATTGCTCGGCGCTGTCCTGTGCAACCCGCCCCTGGGCGACCAGCTCGCGCAACAGATCGTTGAGATCGAGTGGACGGTCCTGGGCGGGGGCGTTCAACACGGACATGGGATTCCTTCGATGCGGCGACGGGAAAATCCAAGCTTGCCGCTAAATGCCCGGCGTTGTCTGCCGCCGGGATTCAACTTTGTGCAGCCTGCTCGGTCCTGCCGTTTATTTCTCCAGCAGCTTCCAGGCCTTGAGCGTCCAGACCAGGTGCGCCTGCTCGACGCGCCGCTCCAGCGCGTCCTCGCCCAGCGGTTGCCGGGCCAGTTCGTGCAGTTTGGCCAGCTCGCCGTACAGACGATCGACCTCAGGCAGCTCCAGCACGCCGCGGGCGAGGTGCAGCCAGACCAGCAGACGCTCCATGCGCGGGCTCTGTTCGGCGAGGTCTTCGGGCTGCTGCTGGTAACGCGGCAGTTGCAGCGCCTTGGCTTCTTCGGCCAGCAGATGCAGCAGCCACTTGCCCAGTTCGGCCGCACCCTGACGATCGCCGCGGGCGTTGCGGCCTTCGGTCCAGCTGCGTTGCAGCAGCCACAGCGAGGTTTTCAGCGACAGCAGGCCCCAACGGGTCTGGCGCAGTTCTTCGGCGAACTGTTCCGGCGCCGCCTTGCGCACGCCCTCGTCGTCCTGGCCGGCTTCGACTCGTGGGCGCCAGTCCTGGATCAGCGCGTCGAGGAGCTCGCGCAGTTCACGGCTGCTGGCGCGCGGGGCGGCCTGGCCGAGGCTGCCGAGCAGCGCGCGCAGTTCGATCAGCTGCTGCAGCCACTCGCCGAGCAGTTTCCAGCGGCCATTGAAACGGTACTGTTCGGCCAGGCGCTGGCTGTTGCCCAGCAGCTGCCAGCCCAGCGCGACCACCGCGTCGTCCAGCGGCATAACGACATCGAGTTCCGGCGCCGGCAGCTGGAGGTTGTAGCCATCGGCGTCGTGCAGGCGATAGCCGCGTTCAGCCTTGCTGATATCGCAGGGCATCAGCGGCAGGTCGGCAGCCAGCTCGGCAGCCAGCTCCAGCAGCGCTTCGGGATCGCCCTGGCGCAGCTCCAGTTCCAGCTCGCAGATTTCCTCGGACTGTTTGCCGGCCTTGACCTGGCCCAGGTCCAGCGCGGCCTCGATGATCACCTTGGTCTTGCCACGGCCCCAGGCGATCTCGGCCTTCTCGCGAACGAAATCGGTGGTGAAGATCGGTTTCAGGGTCTTCTTGTCCAGTTCGGCGAGGCTGGCCGGCCAGCAGTCGTCGCCGAGCTTCTTGATATCGAGCTTGGCCTTGTCCAGATACCAGTCCCATTCGTTGCGCTCGGAAAGGCCTGCGACACTTTGACCGCGGCTCTTCAGAGTCTGGATGAACTGCTCGCCATCGCGACGCAAGCGCAACGCGACGCGGGCCTGGGCGAGCGCGCGGTCTGCAGTGTCGTAGTACTGGTTGAACAGCTCATGGCGCGACCAGCCGCTCTTGTTGCGCTTCTTCAGCAACGGGTGTTCGCGCAGGGCGAGCAGGGTTTCGCGGCTGGCGCGTAGCTTGATTTCGGTTTCTTTCTGCATGATGCCGACTGGGTGCCTATGATGTGTTGGTGTTGCCGCCTGATGACACACGGTAGCAGGCGTGATGGCCTGTCCGTATACTTGCCGCCTCTTTCAAGCCGGGGCTTTACCCTATGCCAGTCAATCCTTTCGTCAGCTTGTTCGGACGTTCGCCAATCGGCCCGATGCAGCAGCATATGGCCAAGTCGCATGAGTGTGCGGCGAACCTGGTACCGCTGTTCCAGGCGGTCATGGCCGAAGACTGGGAGAAGGTCGAGCAGATCCAGCAGCAGATGGCGCAGCTGGAAAACGAGGCCGACAAGCTGAAGAAGAGCGTCCGCCAGCACCTGCCGAAAAGCCTGTTTCTGCCGGTGCCGCGTTCCGATCTGCTTGATCTGCTGAGTGTACAGGACAAGATCGCCAACCGTGCCAAGGACATCGCCGGCCTGATGCTGGGTCGCTGCATGACCATTCCGCAGCCGCTGCAACCGCAGATGCTGGCCTATGTGCAACGCACCGTCGACGCCAGCGCTCAGGCGCTCAAGGCGCTCAAGGAGCTGGACTCGCTGCTGGAAACCGGCTTCAGCGGCCGCGAAGCCACTCTCGTCGAAAAAATGGTCGAGGAGCTCGAGGAAATCGAGCGTGAAACCGACCGCATGCAGATCACGGTTCGCCGTGCGCTGTTCAATCTGGAAAAGGATTTGCCAGCAGTCGACGTGATCTTTCTCTACAAGATCATCGAATGGATCGGTGATGTAGCCGACCGCGCCGAGCGCGTCGGCAACCGTCTGGAACAATTGCTGGCGCGCTAAGGCGCCAGCGTCCTTTCTGGGTTCAACAGGTAATTCTTATGTCCTTTATCGCGGATTACGGCTTCGTACTCCTGGTGCTCGCCTGCATGTTCGGTTTTTTCATGGCCTGGGGCGTGGGCGCCAACGACGTGGCCAATGCCATGGGCACCTCGGTAGGCTCCCGCGCGCTGACCATCAAGCAGGCGATCGTCGTGGCGATGGTCTTCGAGTTCTGCGGTGCGTATCTGGCCGGCGGCCAGGTCACCGAAACGATCAAGAGCGGCATCGTCGACGCTTCGGCCATTCCGCCGGAACTGATGGTGCTGGGCATGATGTCGGCACTGCTGGCAGCCGGTACCTGGCTGCTGATCGCCTCGATCAAGGGCTGGCCGGTATCAACCACGCACTCCATTGTCGGTGCGGTGATCGGCTTCGCCGCCGTCGGCATTTCCGTGGATGCGGTGCATTGGAGCGGGGTCGGCCCGATCGTCGCCAGCTGGGTCGTCTCGCCCATGCTCTCGGGCACCATCGCCTTCGGTCTGTTCATCAGCGTGCAGCGCCTGATCATCGATACCGATGAGCCGTTCCAGAACGCCAAGCGCTTCGTCCCGCTGTACATGTTTCTCACCGGTTTCATGGTCGCGCTGATGACGCTTTCCAAGGGCCTCAAGCACATCGGGCTGGATCTGAGCAGCGGGCAGAGCTTCATGCTGGCAGTGGGCGTCGGTGCACTGGTGATGCTGATCGGTGTCGCCTTGCTGACGCGGATCAAGGTCGACGTGGAAGCCGACAAGGCGTTCCACTTCTCCAGCGTGGAGAAGGTCTTTGCCGTACTGATGATCTTCACCGCCTGTTCCATGGCCTTCGCCCATGGCTCCAATGACGTGGCCAACGCGGTTGGCCCGCTGGCGGCGGTGGTTGGTGTGCTGCAATCGGAAGGCGCTGCTGTCATCGGTGCCAAGGCGGCAGTACCGGGTTGGGTGCTGCTGTTGGGCGCCGTCGGTATCGTCATCGGCCTGGCGACTTATGGCTACAAGGTGATCGCCACCATCGGCAAACAGATCACCGAGCTGACGCCGAGCCGTGGTTTTGCCGCCGAACTGGCCACCGCCACCACCGTAGTCGGCGCCTCGGCCATCGGCCTGCCGGTTTCCACCACCCATACGCTGGTCGGTGCGGTGCTCGGTGTGGGCATCGCTCGCGGTATCGGTGCGCTGAATCTGGGCGTGGTCGGCAAGATATTCATGTCCTGGCTGGTGACCCTGCCAGTGGGGGCAGGCCTGGCCATCGTGTTCTTCCTCATTCTGCGCGCCATCTTCACCTGACGCCTCGCGCCGCTCGTAACTGCCGAAACGCCCCGTCGATCTGACGGGGCGTTTTCGTTTGCGGGTCCCGCCGTGGCGCGTTTCATGCTTCACTGCAGGCTCGTTACGATTGCATCACGGAGGTAAGCGGTGCCTATTCCCTCGTTCAAGGAGCAGTTCGCGCAGCTCCTCGCGGCACCTTCGGTCAGCTGCACACAGCCCGGCTGGGACCAGAGCAATCGTCCGGTGATCGAGCTGCTCGCGGCCTGGCTCGGTGAGCTGGGCTTTGCCTGCGAGACGCCGGAAGTGGCGCCTGGCAAGTTCAACCTGCTGGCCAGCTACGGCAGCGGTCCGGGCGGTCTGGTGCTGGCCGGGCACAGCGACACCGTGCCGTTCGATGCCGGGCTGTGGACCTCCGATCCGCTCAAGCTGCGCGAGGCCGACGGCCGCTGGTACGGCCTGGGCAGTTGCGACATGAAGGGTTTCTTTGCCCTGATCATCGAGGCAGTGCGGCCGCTGTTGGAGCAGCCGTTCCGCCGTCCGTTGCTGATTCTCGCTACCTGCGATGAAGAGAGCTCGATGTCCGGGGCCCGTGCCCTGGCCGAAGCCGGCCAGCCGCTCGGCCGTGCGGCGGTGATTGGCGAGCCCACCGGCCTGCGCCCGGTGCGTCTGCACAAGGGCATCATGATGGAGCGTATCGACATCCTTGGGCAGAGCGGCCATTCGTCGAATCCGGCCTACGGCCACAGCGCTCTGGAAGCGATGCATGGCGTGATGGGCGAGATGATGACGCTGCGCCGGCAGTGGCAGGGCGAATACGATAATCCGCTGTTCGACGTACCCAAGCCGACGCTCAATTTCGGCTGCATCCATGGCGGCGACAACCCCAACCGTATCTGCGGCCAGTGTTCGCTGGAGTTCGACCTGCGCCCGCTGCCGGGCATGGATCCGCAGCAGCTGCGAACGATCATCCGTCAGCGCCTGCAGCCACTGGCCGAGCAGCACCAGGTGAAGATCGACCTGGCGCCGCTGTTCCCGGCCGTGCCGCCGTTCGAGCAGGCCGCGGAAAGCGAACTGGTGCGCCTCGCCGAGCGCCTGACCGGCCACCGTGCCGAGGCGGTGGCGTTTGCCACCGAAGCGCCTTATCTTCAGCAGCTCGGCTGCGAAACGCTGGTGCTGGGCCCGGGTGACATCGCCTGCGCGCACCAGCCCGACGAGTACCTGCAGCTCGACCGCATCGAGCCGACCCTGCAGCTGCTGCGCCGGATGATCGAGCACTACTGCCTGCAGCCGCAGACCGCCCCGAACTGATTACTTTCAGACGAACAAGACCGCCACGAAGGCTTTTCCATGCACGACTACGTCACCTGGCTTCGCGACTCCTCGCCCTACATCAATTCGCACCGTGACCGCACCTTCGTCGTCATGCTGCCGGGCGATGGCCTGGAGCATGCCAATTTCGCCAACATCGTCCACGACCTGGTGCTGCTGCACAGCCTCGGCGTGCGCCTGGTGCTGGTGTTCGGCTCGCGGCCGCAGATCGAGGCGCGCCTGGCCGCGCGAGGCATCGAGCCACGCTTCCATCGCGATCTGCGCGTCACCGATGCGCCGACCATGGAATGCGTGATCGACGCGGTCGGCCAGCTGCGCATTGCCCTGGAAGCGCGCCTGTCGATGGACATGGCGGCCTCGCCGATGCAGGGCGCGCGGCTGCGCGTGGCTGGTGGCAACTTCGTTACCGCGCGGCCGATCGGCGTGCTCGATGGCGTCGACCTGCACCACACTGGCGAGGTGCGCCGTATCGACCGCAAGGGCATCGGCCGGCTGCTGGACGAGCGCACCATCGTGCTGCTCTCGCCACTGGGTTATTCGCCGACCGGCGAGATCTTCAACCTGGCCTGCGAAGACGTCGCCACCCGTGCGGCCATCGATCTGCAGGCCGACAAGCTGGTGCTATACGGTGCCGAGCCGGGCTTGCTTGACGAAAGCGGCAAGCTGGTCCGCGAACTGCGACCGCAGCAGATTCCGGCCTATGTCGAGCGCCTCGGCAGCCAGTACCAGGCCGAGTTGCTCGATGCCGCTGCGCAGGCCTGCCGCGGCGGTGTGCGGCGCAGTCATGTGGTCAGCTATGCCGATGACGGTGCGCTGCTCAACGAGCTGTTCACCCGCGACGGCGGCGGCACGCTGGTGACCCAGGAGCAGTTCGAACAGCTGCGCGAGGCCACCATCGAGGACGTCGGCGGGCTGATCGACCTGATCACTCCGCTGGAAGAGCAGGGCATTCTGGTGCGGCGTTCGCGCGAGGTGCTGGAGCGGGAAGTCGAGCAGTTCAGCATCGTCGAGCGTGACGGGTTGATCATCGCCTGCGCGGCGCTCTATCCGATCGCCGACTCGGACGCTGGCGAGCTGGCCTGTCTGGCAGTCAATCCCGAGTACCGCCACGGTGGTCGCGGCGACGAGCTGCTCGAACGCATCGAGGAGCGCGCACGCAAGCTCGGGTTGAAGAAACTCATCGTCCTCACCACCCGTACCGCCCACTGGTTCCGCGAGCGCGGCTTCGAGCCGATCAGCGTCGATCGCCTGCCAGCAGCGCGCGCCTCGCTGTACAACTTCCAGCGCAACTCGAAGATCTTCGAGAAGCCGCTCTGAACCGAAGGCGGGGCCCATGGCCCCGCCTTTTTCGTCATCGCAGCGGCAGTTCGACCGTCCCGCTCAGCTGCACCGCGCTCGGTACACGGGAGAAGCTCAGCGTGTACTGCGGATGGAAGCCGTAGAGCATCAGCCCCACCTGATCGCCGTGGTTGAGCCGCGTGCTGACAGCGATCAGCTCGGTCTGCCGGCTGCCAACCCCGCGCAGCGGCAACACCTGATCGTTCAGCAATTCGGTGCGGCCGCTGCCCATGCGCTTCACACCGATGCCGACGAACAGTCGTGGGTCGAGCTTGCCCAGACCCTCCACTTTGAGATCTGCCAGGGGAATGCCTGCCAGAGTCTGTTCGCCGCTGGCCTGGTACAACGGTACGAAGCGCGGTGCCGTGCCGAGTTCGGCGATCAGATGCGGCGGCAGTGTGGTGACCAACTCGGTGAGGATCTTGGTGACCTGATCCGGGCTGCCGGAACCGATGCCGCTCAGCGCACCGAGCAGCACGCGCACCGCGTCTGCCGAGATGCGGCTGAGGACGTCCGACAGCGTCACCGGGTCTAGCTTGCGCAGCAGGTTCAGCACCAGATCGATGGACGGCGGACCGACCAGCAGACTGCCGCTCTGCGCGGCGAAGCGCTGGCCGCCGCGCATGACCTCATCACCTACCACGCCGTGCTCGTTGCCTTGGGTGAAGCAGACCCGCGGCATCTCGATGCGTTGTTGCAGCTTGCGCAGCTTGCCGTCGAGGAAGCCATACGCCAGATCAGCGACCTGATAGTCCTGCTCGCCGCAGCGTACCTGGGCGGCCACCGAGCCGATCTGGCCGATCTGCAGGCCCGGCAGCACGTGGCCGCCGTCGGACATCAGCAGATAGGCATCATTGCCGGCCTCGCGCAGGCAGTTGTAGTTCCACACCGCCTCGTTGCCGTTGAACAGGGTGTCGTTGATGCCCTGAATGATGAAGGCATCCACCCGCGGCGCGTTCGCGCCACAGAATGCCCCGAGACCATGTCCGGCCAGGCGCTGGCGGGTGCTTTCGTCGACGCTGCCGCCCAGCGACTGGGCGTAGGCCTGGGTGACCCAGGGCGCCTGGTCGTTGATCGCGATGGCGCTGAGGAAGGTCAGCCAGAGGGTTTTCGGCACGGTGCCGGGCGTCAGGCTGTAGGACAGGTCATTCCAGGTGATCATCGGGACCAGCGCATCGAAGCGTGGATCGACACTTGCGCCGATCAGCTGGAAGCCGCCGCCGTAGCTCAGGCCGATGCCACCCACCAGCGGATCACCCCGCAGATAGGCCAAGTGGGGCGTCAGCGCGCCCTCGGCCCAGTCGAGCAGGGTCTTGATGTCGCGTCCTTCGATCTGTGGATCCTGAACGTTGGCCCGCCCGCCGCTTTCGCCGAAACCGCGCTGGTCGAAAGTCATGACGAAGTAGCCGTTCTCCCAGGCCTTGCGTGCCGTGGCGGTGAGCGAATCGCTTTCGCTGAGATCGGTGGAACGACTGCCGCCCCAACCATGGCTGTACATCAGCAGCGGCGCGGCCTGGCCTTTGCTCAGTGCGGGCTGGAAGACGGTAACGGCTATCGGGGTGCCATCGAAGGATGTGATGGTCAGGTCGTAGCGCAGGGCCGACAGAGCCGGCCCGCCGCCACTGATCGCACCGGCGATCGGTGGGCTGGCGGCGTCGACGGTTGCAGGCTGGCTCAAACCCAGCAGGCTGCCAAACAGCACGGCAACGGATACGCCACGCAAGCGGCGCAGCATTGATTTCAGAGACATGGATGCACCTCTTTTGTTGTTGTTCTGGCTTGTTCGGTCGATCAGGCAGGCGCGGCGAAACGCAGCGGATGCACGCGTGACCGGGATTTAGAGCGAGGCGGGGCGGGGAAAATTTCGTCGAGCGGCATCGCCGCGCGGGGCAGCCCACGCGGCACTAGAAGCTAGAGCGTCTATGACGCCCTATAAGTCTGGTCGATGATGGCTGGCAGTCAGAGGCTGAGGCTGCGTTGGTATTCGGCGACGAAACTGTCGAAATCCAGCTCGTCCCCGGCTTCCATAGCCGCCTGTCGCTCCAGGGATTGCTGTGCGGCGGCTTCGAACTGCGCCAACTCGGCGGGGCTCGGTGCCCGGCTGCGGAAGTAGTCGGCATGCGCCTGGGTTTGGCGCATGGAGAACTGGCTGAAGCTTTCGCCGCTGCGGCGCAGCTCGTCGAGCACCCGCGCTGACGGCGTCAGGCTGCTGTCGGCGACCTTGGCCCGTTGCTCGGCCAGCGCCGTGGCGTGGCGCGCGTCGCCATGGCTGCGATCGAGGAGAGCGGCGACCTGGGCGATCTCATCAAGCAACTGCTCGGCCCAGTCGCTCAGCTGCACGTTCTCGCCGCAGCGTTGCAGTTCGAGTCCCGGCCGACGACCGTCCTTGACCACTTTGAGGAAATTCTCGGTGGCCACGCTGCATTCGCCGTCGGCCAGGCAGGGACTGTCGTTCAGGGCGCAGAACAGCAGGAAGGCATCGAGGAAATGCGCTTCGCTGGCATCGATGCCCAGCGGCAGGAATGGATTGATGTCCAGGCAGCGTACTTCGATGTACTGGATGCCGCGCGCGCGCAGCGCCTGCAACGGCCGTTCGCCAGTGGCGGTGACGCGTTTCGGGCGAATGTTCGAGTAGTACTCGTTTTCGATCTGCAGCACGTTGGTGTTGAGCTGCTGCCAGTTGCCGGCGGCATCCTTGATGCCCATCGTCTCGTAGGGAGCGTAGGGCGTGGAGACGGCGCGGAAGAGGCTTTCGGTATAGCTGTCCAGATTGTCATAGCAGGGCGTGAGGCCGGCCTGGGCGTTGTTCTGGTAGCCCAGGTCGCTCATGCGCAGGCTGGTGGCGTACGGCAGGTACAGGGTGTCGGCGCCGAGCGTTTCGAGCTGGTGCTGGCGGCCACGCAGGAAGCCGGCATCCAGCGCCGGCGAGGCGCCGAACAGGTACATCAGCAGCCAGCTGTAACGGCGGAAGTTGCGGATCACCGCGATGTAGCGCGTCGAACGGTAGTCCTGCGCCGAACTTGCGTCGCCGTCATCGGCCTGCAACACCGGCCACAGCGCCTCGGGCAGCGAGAAGTTGTAGTGGATGCCGGCGATGCACTGCATGGTCTTGCCGTAGCGCAGGGCCAGGCCCTGGCGGTAGACGTGCTTGAGCCGACCGATGTTGGAGCTGCCGTATTCGGCGATCGGAATGTCCGCCTCGCTCGGTAGCGGGCAGGGCATCGAAGGGCTCCAGAGGAATTCGTCGCCGAGCTTGGCATAGCTGAAGCGGTGGATCGCTTCGAGCTCGGCAAGCGTGTTCTGCGGGTCTTGGTCGGTACCGGTGATGAACTCCAGCAGCGCCTCCGAATAATCGGTGGTGATCTGCGGGTGAGTCAGCGCCGAGCCCAGTGCAGCGGGGTGCGGCGTCATCGCCAGCTGGCCGCGAGCGTCGACGCGCAGGCACTCGCGTTCGATCCCGTGCAGGCATTGGCTGAGCAGTGGCAGGTGGGTGGACTCGGCCAGCAATGCCAGGCGGTGGGAGAGAAGTGCGCTCAACTTGTGGATTCCTTCACGCGACAGTCGCCCCAATATGGGGATGGAAACGCCGCTTCACAAGAGGCGACGTTGCTTCGACCGCTGTCGACGCATGCCGACTCCTTGGGTGGCTAGAGACAGGCGAAGGTCGCCTGGGCCTTGGCGATCAGCTTGTCGCCCTGATGTACCTCGGCTTCCAGCACCTGGGTGCGCCGGCCGCCATGCACCACCCAGGCGCGGCAACGCAGCTCGCCGTCGCTCACCGGGCGGATGTAGTTGACCTTGCATTCGAGCGTGACGCTGTTCGGTGAGCCGTCGCCGAGGCTGTGGCTGGCCTGACCCATGGCGGTGTCGATCAGCGAGAACAACGCGCCACCGTGCAGCTTGCCGTGCAGGTTGCGCAGGCCATCGTGCATGCTCAGGCCGAGCACCGCCTCGCCGTTGCCGACCTGGTGAATCTCCAGGCCGAGCAGGCGGCCGAAGGCGCTGGAGCTGCCCACCGCCTCGACTTGAATGCTCATGCTTACTTCCTCAGCTGCTTGGCGTTGGCGAACAGCGCGGCCATGGCGGCGTTGGCCGGTGCCGGCTTGTCTTCCTTGGCATGGCGCTCGCTGCGCGGCGTGTTGCCCTGCGGCTTGCCGGCGCTGCCGCGCGCCTGGCCACCGCGTGGTCCGTCGGTCTTGGCACCGGGCGTATCGCTCATGCGCATCGACAGGCCGACGCGCTGACGCGGGATGTCCACTTCCATGACCTTGACCTTGACGATGTCACCGGCCTTGACCACCTCGTAGGGGTCCTTGACGAACTTCTCCGACAACGCGCTGATGTGCACCAGACCGTCCTGATGCACGCCGATGTCGACGAAGGCACCGAAGTTGGTCACGTTGGTCACCACGCCTTCGAGCACCATGCCCGGCTCGAGATCGCTGAGCTTCTCGACGCCTTCCTGGAACTCGGCGGTCTTGAATTCGGGGCGCGGGTCGCGGCCGGGTTTTTCCAATTCCTGAAGGATGTCGCTGACGGTCACCAGGCCGAAGCCTTCATCGGTGAACTGCTTGGGGTCTAGACGCTTGAGGAACGCCGAGTCGCCGATCAGCGAGCGGATATCGCGCCCGGTGTCCTGGGCGATGCGCTTGACCAGTGGATAGGTTTCCGGGTGCACCGCCGAGGCGTCCAGCGGGTTCTCGCCATTCATCACGCGGAGGAAGCCGGCGGCCTGCTCGAAGGTCTTCTCGCCCAGGCGCGGCACCTTCTTCAGCTCGCTGCGCGACTTGAACGCCCCGTTGGCATCGCGGAACTGCACGATGTTCTGCGCCAATGTCGAGTTGAGGCCGGAGATGCGCGCCAGCAGCGCGGCGGAAGCGGTATTCACATCGACGCCGACGGCGTTCACGCAATCCTCGACCACTGCATCCAGCGAGCGCGCCAGCTTGAGCTGGGACACGTCGTGCTGGTACTGGCCGACGCCGATGGATTTCGGGTCGATCTTCACCAGCTCGGCCAGCGGGTCCTGCAGGCGGCGGGCGATGGACACGGCGCCACGCAGGGATACGTCCAGATCGGGGAATTCCTTGGCGGCCAGTTCCGAGGCCGAGTACACCGAGGCGCCGGCTTCGCTGACCATGATCTTGGTGAGCTTGAGACCGGGCACTTTCTGGATCAGCTCGCCGGCCAGCTTGTCCGACTCGCGGCTGGCGGTGCCGTTGCCGATGGCGATCAGGTCGACGGCATGCTTGGCGCAGAGCTTGGCGAGGATCGCCAGGGTGCCGTCCCAGTCGTTGCGTGGCGCGTGCGGGTAGACCGTGGCGGTTTCCAGCAGCTTGCCGGTGGCGTCGACCACCGCGACCTTGCAGCCGGTGCGCAGGCCCGGATCGAGCGCCAGCGTCGCGCGCGGGCCGGCCGGGGCGGCCAACAGCAGGTCATGCAGGTTGCGGGCGAAGACGCCGATCGCATCATCCTCGGCCTTGTCGCGCAGCTCGCCGAGCAGATCGGTTTCCAGATGGGTGTAGAGCTTGACCTTCCAGGTCCAGCGCACCACTTCGCCCAGCCACTTGTCGGCGGCGCGGCCCCGGTTGGCGATGCCGAAGCGTTCGCCGATCATGCCTTCGCCGGGGTGCATGCTGCCCGGCGTCTCATCGCCGACCTTGAGGCTGACGCTGAGGATGCCTTCGTTACGGCCACGGAAGATCGCCAGCGCGCGGTGCGAAGGGGTGTTCTTCAGCACTTCGTCATGCTCGAAGTAGTCGCTGAACTTGGCGCCCTCGTTCTCCTTGCCCGGCACCACACGGGCGCTGAGGGTGGCGTTGTGCTTGAGGAAGTCGCGCAGCTTGGCCAGCAGGTCGGCGTCTTCGGCGAAGCGCTCCATGAGGATGTACTTGGCGCCTTCGAGCACGGCCTTCACATCGGCGAAGCCCTTCTCGGCGTCGATGAAGCGCTCGGCTTCCTGCTCTGGTGTGAGGTCCGGGTTGCCGAACAGCGCATCGGCCAGCTCACCGAGACCGGCTTCGAGGGCGATCTGGCCCTTGGTGCGGCGCTTCTGCTTATAAGGCAGGTAGAGGTCTTCGAGGCGGGTCTTGGTGTCGGCGAGGTCGATCTCGCGCTTGAGTTCGGGGGTCAGCTTGCCCTGTTCCTCGATGCTGGCGAGGATCGAGGCGCGGCGCTCGTCCAGCTCGCGCAGGTAGCGCAGACGTTCTTCCAGGTTGCGCAGCTGGGTATCGTCGAGGCTGCCGGTGACTTCCTTGCGGTAACGGGCGATGAAGGGAACGGTGGAGCCTTCGTCGAGCAGCGCCACGGCGGCGGCGACTTGTTGCGGGCGCACGCCCAGCTCGTTGGCGATACGGGAATTGATGCTGTCCATGAACCTACCTGGGTCAGTCAAACCATGCAGGCCGTGCCTGCGCGAAAGCCGGCGATTATAGGGGAACTGCGGCGGCTGGCCTCAACCGATTGCCGGTGAGCGGTCGTCAGCCGTGATCGAATGCCGCGTAGGCCTGCTGCGCGGCGAAAAATCTGCTAACAATGGCTCGCAGTAGGGCCGATCCACACTGCGCAATAATGCGCCGTCGACCATCCGGGAGTTCCCATGAGCAGCACTGCGCAAGCCAACGAAGGCGAAAAGATCCTCATCGTCGATGACGATGCCCGTCTGCGGCGTCTGCTCGAGCGTTTTCTCGATGAGCAGGGTTACCGCGTCCGTACCGTGGAAAACACCGAGCAGATGGACCGCCTGCTCAGCCGTGAGCTGTTCCAGTTGGTGGTGCTCGATCTGATGATGCCGGGCGAGGACGGTTTGTCCGCCTGCCGTCGGTTGCGCGAGGGCAACAATCAGATCCCGATCATCATGCTCACCGCCAAGGGCGACGAAGCCAGCCGTATCCAGGGCCTGGAGCAGGGCGCCGATGATTACCTGGCCAAGCCCTTCAACCCTCGCGAGCTGCTCGCGCGCATCCGTGCGGTGCTGCGTCGGCAGGCGCCGCAGGTGCCCGGCGCGCCGGCCAGCGAAGACGAGACCGTCACCTTCGGCGAGTACGAGCTGTCGCTGGCCACCCGCGAACTGAAGAAGGGCAACGAGGTGCACATGCTCACCACCGGCGAGTTCGCCGTGCTCAAGGCGCTGGTGCAGCACGCCCGTGAGCCGCTGACCCGGGACAAGCTGATGAATCTTGCCCGTGGCCGCGAGTGGGATGCGCTGGAGCGTTCTATCGACGTGCAGATTTCCCGCCTGCGCCGGCTGATCGAGCCGGACCCGTCCAAGCCGCGCTACATCCAGACCGTCTGGGGTGTCGGCTACGTGTTCGTGCCGGACGGCAACAAGTGAGTCGACCACGGCATGTCGCAGGCTCCGGGCGCGTTCGGCGCCTTGCCCGCAGCCTGAGGCGTGCCGCGGCTTTTTCATGAAGACTCCGCTCTGGTTCCCACAAAGCTTCTTCGCCCGCACCCTGTGGATGGTGCTGATCGTGGTGCTGTTCTCCAAGGTCCTGACGCTGGTCTATCTGATGACCAACGAGGACGTGCTGGTGGACCGCCAGTACAGCCACGGCGCGGCGCTGACGCTGCGCGCCTACTGGGCCGCCGATCTCGAGGACCGCGATCGCATCGGCCGCGCCGCCGGCCTGCTGCCGGTGGCCGAGCAGAACGTGCCGCGCAGCGAATATCACTGGCCCTACACCGAAATCTTCCAGCGGCAGATGCGCGACGAGCTGGGCGACGACACCGAGGTGCGCGTGCGTATCCAGCCATCCACGGCGATCTGGGTGCGCGCGCCAAACCTCGGCCCGGACTGGGTGCAGGTGCCGCTCTATGCCTATCCGCTGCGCGGCCAGCGCATCTGGAGCGTGCTCGGCTGGTTCCTCGGTATCGGCCTGCTGTCCACCGGCGCGGCCTGGATCTTCGTCAGCCAGCTCAACCTGCCGCTCAAGCGGCTGGTCTTCGCTGCACGGCAGATCGGCAAGGGCCGACGGGTGCGGCTGCCGATCAGTGACACGCCGAGCGAGATGACCGAGGTCTATCGCGCCTTCAACCAGATGGCCGAGGACGTCGAGCAGGCCGGCCGCGAGCGCGAGCTGATGCTCGCCGGCGTGTCCCACGACCTGCGCACGCCGCTGACGCGCTTGCGCCTGTCGCTGGAGCTGATGAGCAGCGACGACGAGCTGACCGAGGACATGATCCGCGATGTCGAGGATATGAACGCCATCCTCGACCAGTTCCTCGCCTTCGTGCGCGACGGCAGCGACGAGCCGGTGGAAACCACCGACCTCGGCGAGCTGATCCGCGAAGTGGTGGCACCCTACAATCAGCAGCAGGAAACCGTGCGGCTGTGCGTCGAGCCGATGCCGCCGTTCGCCCTGCGCCGGGTGTCGATCAAGCGTCTGCTGGTCAATCTGATCGAGAACGCCCTGCGCTACGCCGGTGGTGGGGTGGAGGTGGCAGCCTATGTCTCTGGCGACCAGCACGCGCCGTACGTGGTGCTCAGCGTGCTGGACCGCGGCCCGGGGGTCGATCCGGCCGAGCTGGAAGGCATCTTCAATCCTTTCATTCGCGGCGATCGTGCCCGTGGCGGGCAGGGCGCCGGGCTGGGGTTGGCGATCGTCAAGCGCATCGCCTCGCAGCACGGCGGCATCGTCGAACTGCGCAACCGCGAGGGCGGCGGTCTGGAGGCCCGGGTCAGCCTGCCGCTGGGCTTGCTGTTGCCGCGCGATGCGGTGCAGGGCAAGCCGGCGGAATAGCCGGCTCTCAGGGCTGCTCGATCAGCCCTTGCCCTTGGTGCGGGTCAGGTGCGGGCCGCCGTTCTTTTCCAGGTACTGGATGATCAGCCCGGCGACGTCCTTGCCGGTGGTTTCCTCGATGCCGGCCAGGCCCGGCGAGGAGTTCACTTCCATCACCAGCGGGCCGTGGTTGGAACGCAGGATGTCGACGCCGGCGACGTTCAGGCCCATCACCTTGGCCGCGCGGATGGCGGTCATGCGTTCTTCCGGGGTGATCTTGATCAGGCTGGCGGAGCCCCCGCGGTGCAGGTTGGAGCGGAATTCGCCGGGCTTGGCCTGGCGTTTCATCGCGGCGATGACCTTGTCGCCGACCACGAAGCAGCGGATATCGGCGCCGCCGGCTTCCTTGATGTACTCCTGCACCATGATGTCCTGCTTCAGGCCCATGAACGCTTCGATCACCGACTCGGCGGCTTTCTCGGTTTCGCAGAGCACCACGCCGATGCCCTGGGTGCCTTCGAGCACCTTGATCACCAGCGGCGCGCCATTGACCATGCGGATCAGGTCGGGGATGTCATCCGGCGAGTGGGCGAAGCCGGTCACCGGCAGACCGACGCCACGTCGCGATAGCAATTGCAGCGCGCGCAGCTTGTCGCGCGAGCGAGCGATGGCGACCGATTCGTTGAGCGGGAACACACCCTGCATCTCGAACTGGCGCAGTACGGCGCAGCCATAGAAGGTCACCGAGGCGCCGATGCGCGGGATCACCGCGTCGAAGCCCTCCAGCGGCTTGCCGCGGTAGTGGATCTGCGGCTTGTGGCTGGCAATGTTCATGTACGCGCGCAGCGTATCGATCACCACCACCTCATGGCCCCGTTGCTGACCGGCTTCGACCAGGCGTCGGGTGGAATACAGGCGCGGATTGCGCGACAGCACGGCGATTTTCATTGGGCACCGGAGGAAGTGAGGATCTGGGGTTTGTCCTGGATATAGGTTCGCGACGGATCGATCAGCCATTGCCCGTCGATCAGTGCCTTCGAGCCGAGCAGCAGCCGGTAGCGCATGGTCTTGCGGCAGGTGAGGGTGAACTCCACCGGCCACACGTGGCTGCCGAGCGCCAGCAAAGTGCGCACCACGTAGCGTGTCTGCACCTGGCCGTTGGAACTCTTGATCAGCTTGCGGGTGACCAGCGGCGCCTCGCAGCGATGACGGCGCTGCACCAGCGTGCCCAGATGCGCGGTGAAGCGAACCCAGCGCTGCCCGTCGCGTTCGAATTCGCTGATCTCGGTAGCATGCAGTGCCGAGGTACTGGCGCCGGTATCGACCTTCGCGCGCAGGCCCACCACACCGAGATCCGGCAGGGCGATCCACTCACGCAGACCGATCACGGTATGGGGGTCGAGTCTCTTCAATGGGAGCGTCCGAAGATTTTGCCGGCATTCTAGTCGGCGCGCATGACATCTGCATCCGTCTGTAACACCCTAGAACGACGTGTAGGAGATAGAGCTGGACGATGGCTGAAAAAGACGACGACAAGGTGCGCCTGGACAAGTGGTTGTGGGCCGCGCGCTTCTTCAAGACCCGCGCCTTGGCCAAGGCTGCCATCGAGGGTGGCAAGGTGCACTGTCGCGGCGAGCGCTGCAAGCCCAGCAAGGAGCCCAAGCTAGGCGACGAGCTGGTGATTCGCATCGGTTTTGACGAGCGCACGGTGGTCATTCGTGCGCTGTCCGCTGTTCGCCGCGGCGCGCCCGAGGCGCAGACGCTCTATGAGGAAACGCCACAAAGCCTGGCGGCGCGCGAGAACGCGGCGGCCCAGCGCAAGGCAGGTGCGCTGGGCATGCAGACGGATGGCCGGCCGAGCAAGAAGCAGCGCCGGCAGATCCAGCTGCTGCGCGACTTCAAACCTGGCTAGTCACGCAGCACAGCCATCCGTCGTAGCAGCGGTAGTTTGCCGGCAAGCTGCATCGGCGGACGGACGATCCATTGCAGCAGTGCCGCGATGTGCGCGGCGACCGGCGTGCAGTAACCCCAGCCGAGTGCCAGCGCGGCGATCAGCAGGCCGCCGACGAAGTCATCGCTGAACCAGTGCGCGCCGGCGACCAGGCGCGGCAGCATGAACAGCAGCGTGACGCCTAGTATCACGGCCAGCCGGCTGCCACGGGCGAACAGCGCCATGAACAGCCCCCAGATCAGCAACACCGAGGCGTGGTCGCCAGGGAAGCTGCGGCTGGAGCGATCCTTGAGCTCGAACACTCGCTCGAGCAGCGGGAAGTGATCGCTCAGGTGGTAGGCGCCAGGGATCTCGAGCGAAGGGCTGGCGTGCTGCCAGCCGAAGTGGCTGGCCAGTTTGGTCACCAGCACACGGATGACCAGCAGTACCAGCAACAAGCCGATAAAGGTGAACAGCGCCGGGCGCAGTTGGTGTTGGGCAAACAGCCAATCGCGGCGAATCAGCAAGGTCAACAGCAGCGCACCGACGAGAATGTCGAACACGCGAATACTGCTCAGCGCCCACAGCCAGTCCCACCATCCGACGGCCCCCAGCGAGCCGTTGAGCAGCCGAAACACTGCGTGGTCGACTGCATCCCATAGCGCCCGAGTGGTCGGCCATAGCCAGCTGAGCAACAGCAGCCCGGCAAATAGCTGCGAGACCAGCAATGGCAGCGGCCGCCAGCGGGCCTGCGGGGTATTCATGGACATGGCTAATTTCCACCGCGGATTTCGATGGCGCGCGATGGTAGTGCGCGTCATTGCGCCTGTCCTGGCCATCTGCCAGCCGTTCAGCCGCGGTTCAGCTTCGCCGTGTTCGGGGCAGCCACCCGGCGGCCGCCCTTGGTCCGCGCTGGCTTTGCGCCTAAAATCGCCGCTTCCTCCGCCGTTTCCTGCGAGCCCCGGCATGTCCGACCAGACCCAGCGTTTTCTCTTCGATGATTCCGATGTTCGCGGCGAGATCGCCACGCTAGACCACAGCTTCCAGCATGTCCTGGCCAAGCACAGCTACCCGGAACCCGTCGCCCAGCTGCTCGGCGAATTGCTGGCTGCCGCTGCGTTGCTGGTCGGCACGCTCAAATTCGACGGGCTGCTGATTCTCCAGGCCCGCTCCAGCGGTGCCGTGCCGCTGCTGATGGTCGAGTGTTCCAGCGCCCGTGATGTGCGCGGCATCGCCCGCTACCATGCCGAGCAGATCCAGGCGGGCGCTACCCTGGGCGAGCTGATGCCCGAAGGCATGCTGGCGATCACCGTCGACCCCGCCAATGGTCAGCGCTATCAAGGCATCGTCGATCTGGATGGCATCAATCTGGCTGAGTGCCTGACCAACTACTTCGCCACTTCCGAACAACTGCCGACGCGCTTCTGGCTGAACGCCGACAGCCGTCGCGCCTGTGGCTTGCTGTTGCAGCAGCTGCCGGCCGACCGCATCAAGGATGCCGAGGAGCGCGACGCCAGCTGGCAGCACCTGCGTACCCTGGCTGATACCCTTACCGCAGAAGAGTTGCTCGGGCTAGATGGCGAGACGGTGTTGCACCGTCTGTATCACGAAGAGCAGCTGCGTCTGTTCGATGCACTGCCGATCCGTTTCCGCTGCAGCTGTTCGCGCGAGCGTTCGGCTCGTGCATTGATCAGCCTGGGTGAGGAAGATGCGCAGCAGCTCGTCACCGAGCAGGGCGGGGCGGTGACTATCGATTGCCAGTTCTGCAACGAGAAATATACCTACGACGCCGCCGATGTGGCTCAGCTGTTCGCCGGCGGTGGCAGCGACAGCCCATCGGATACTCGTCACTGACTTCATCGGCTGCGCGGCAGTCGGCCGTTCGATACGGTGGGTAGCGAGGCGAGGATGGATCAGTAGCCAGGCAATGAACTATTTGGCCATCACGGCCTCATACCCAGCGCGGCGCATTATCTGGCATAATCGCGCGCACTTTTTTCGATGTAGTTCGCTCTTTGGCGGGCTACAACAGCATGGAGGAATCGGCCCAGGGCCGACGGGAACACTCATGACGCAAGCCACCAACGCCGTGTACACCGACATCAGCACCGCTCAACTGATTGAAGAAGCCGTCAAGCGCGGAGAGGGCGAACTGTCCGCCAATGGCTCTCTGGTGGTGAAGACCGGGCACCGCACGGGTCGTTCTCCGGCTGACCGCTTTATCGTCGAAGAGCCCAGCACCCAGCACAAGATCGCCTGGGGCCCGATCAACCGTCCGTTCCCGGCTGGCAACTTCGAAGCGCTGTGGAATCGCGTCGAAGCCTACGTCGCCGAGCGTGACAGCTTCGTTTCCCATGTCCATGTCGGCGCCGATCCCGAGCACTACCTGCCGGTCAAGATGACCACCGAGACCGCCTGGCACAACCTGTTCGGCCGTTGCCTGTTCATCACCCCCGAGCAGTTCAATCAGGCCAGCCTGAGCGAGTGGCGCATTCTCAACGCACCGTTCTTCCAGTGCGTTCCCGAGCGTGACGGCACCAATTCCGATGGCTGCGTGATCATCAACTTCGCCGAGAAGAAAGTGCTGATCGCCGGCATGCAGTACGCCGGTGAAATGAAGAAAGCCATGTTCTCCGTGCAGAACTTCCTGCTGCCGGACGTCGACGTGCTGCCGATGCACTGCGCGGCCAACATCGGCGAAGACGGCGACACCACACTGTTCTTCGGCCTGTCCGGCACCGGCAAGACCACCCTGTCGGCGGACGAAAGCCGCTACCTGATCGGTGACGACGAGCATGGCTGGGGCGTTGGCCGCGTGTTCAACATCGAGGGCGGTTGCTACGCCAAGTGCATCGATCTGTCCGAGAAGAACGAGCCGGTAATCTGGAAGGCCATCAAGTTCGGCGCCGTGCTGGAGAACGTGGTGCTCGACGAGCGTACCCGTCTGCCTGACTACGCCGATGCCAGCCTGACCCAGAACAGCCGCGCCGCCTACCCGCTGCAGCACGTCGAGAAGCGCTCCGAGAAGAACCTCGGCGGTGAGCCGAATGCGGTCATCTTCCTGACCTGCGACCTGACCGGCGTACTGCCGCCGGTGTCGATCCTGAACAACGAGCAGGCTGCCTACCACTTCCTCTCCGGCTACACCGCGCTGGTCGGCTCCACCGAGATGGGTTCGGGCAGCGGTATCAAGTCGACCTTCTCCACCTGCTTCGGCGCGCCGTTCTTCCCGCGTCCGGCTGGCGAGTATGCCGAGCTGCTGATCAAGCGTATCAACGGCTTCGGCTCCAAGGTCTACCTGGTCAACACCGGCTGGACCGGCGGTGGCTACGGCGTTGGCAAGCGCTTCAACATTCCGACCACCCGTGCGGTGATCGCTGCGATCCAGAGCGGTGCGCTGATCGGTGCCGAGACCGAGCATCTGCCGATCATCAACCTGGACGTGCCGAAGGCCGTCGCCGGCGTCGACACCCAGCTGCTGAACCCGCGCAACACCTGGGCCGACAAGAGCGCCTACGATCAGGCCGCAAAGGAACTGGCAGCCAAGTTCGTCGAGAACTTCAAGAAGTTCGACGTCTCCGACGCCATCCGCAACGCCGGCCCGCAGCTCTAAGCTGCCCGCCGCGTCCTTGAAAAAGCCGCCTTCGGGCGGCTTTTTCGTTTGCGTCAGGTGCGCCTCGGATCAAATGGGTCGATGATTCTTATCGGTTTAGGCGCATGGATTCGATCGATTGGCACCCTTAGCATGGCGCCACTGTTTTTCTATGAGGGGCACCGCCATGAATACCGAAGAAGCCATCCGCAGCCGTCGCGCCGTCAAGGCCTACGACCCGAGCTTTCAGCTGAGCCGTGAAGAAAAGGACGAGCTGCTGCAGCTGGCGCTGCTGGCACCGTCTGCCTTCAACCTGCAACACGTACGACTGGTCGAAGTTAGCGACCCGGCACTGCGTGCGCAGATTCGCGAAGTGGGCTGGAACCAGGCGCAGATGACCGACGCCTCGATGCTGGTGGTGATCTGCGCCCAGATCGATAGCTGGGAAAAGGATGTCCGCCGCGTCTGGGACGGTGCACCAAGCGAGGTGCAGGATTTCATGGCCGGCGCCATTGACGCCTATTACCGTGGCAAACCGCAGGTCCAGCGTGACGAAACCATGCGCAGCTGCGGGCTGATGGCGCAGACCTTGATGCTCGCCGCGCGGGCCAAGGGCCTCGACTCGTGCCCCATGGATGGCTTCGATTTCGATGCGGTCGGCAAACTGATCAACCTGCCAGACAACCATGTGATCGCCTTGATGGTCGCGGTGGGCAAGCGTGCCGCCGAGCCCAAGCCGCGCATCGGCAAGCTGCCATTCGATGAAGTAGTGATCCGCGATCGCTTCTGACGCTCTACCGAGTCCGACACGCGCCTGCGTTGGGCCCGGCGCCTCAGTCGCGCTCGGGCCCGCTGCGTTTCCGCCCGGCTCGGCTGGTGATCAGTTCTGATATCTGCAGGCTTCTGCCAGCGTCCGGTAAGCCAGCTTGCGCTCGGCTCCGGTCGAATCGCGATAGGTCATCACCGCGTCGGTTACTTCGCAGTACGGAGTCGGCTTGAGCTCCAGCGAAAGGACCGCGGCGACGTCCAGCTGGGTGCCGTAGGTATAGGGCGTGGCTTTGACGTCATTGGCCTGGGCGAGAGAGGAAAGCAGCAGGGCAGTGGCGATAAGGGATGTACGCATGGCAGGGCATCCTGTTCTAGTCATAGGTCCGTCCTGTTCACGTGCCTGATCACCTGATCGGGCGCGCTTGTGCTTGTTCTCAGGAGCCCGGCCATCGTAGGACTAGGTAGCCACCTAACGGTAATTGTCGATTCCAATCCTGCCGATTGACTGAAATGGCTCGCCGCTTCGCTGCGACCAGTCCTTCTCGCACGCCGATCCCGGTGTTTCCAGACGGCTGGCCCCACTTGTTGGTCGCTTTGCAGTACCGTCTCCCTCCTTTTGCTACCTTCCGGCCTCCAGTCAAAGGAGTGACTCCGCATGATCGAGCAGACCCTCGTCCAGACATTCGGCTACGACCGCTTCCGTACCGGCCAGGAGCAGGCCATTCGCGCTGTGGTGGCCGGCCGCTCGGTGGCGGCGATCTTTCCAACCGGCTCCGGAAAATCCCTGTGCTACCAGCTGCCGGCGCTGCTGTTGCCGCATCTGACCCTGGTGGTCTCACCCTTGTTGGCACTGATGCAGGACCAGCTGGCGTTCCTGCACCGGCACGGCATTGCCGCCGCCAGCATCGACTCGGCGCAGAGCCGCGAGCAGGCCAGCGAGACCATGGCGCGCGCCAAGTCCGGCGAGCTGAAGATCCTGATGATTTCGGTGGAGCGGTTGAAGAACGAGCGCTTTCGCAATTTCATCAGCCAGGTGCCGATCTCGCTGCTGGTAGTGGACGAGGCGCACTGCATCTCCGAGTGGGGGCACAACTTCCGGCCGGATTACCTCAAGCTCCCCGACTACCAGCGTCAGTTCAACATTCCCCAGGTGCTGCTGCTGACCGCCACGGCGACGCCGCCGGTGATCGCCGACATGCAGGGCAAATTCGCGATTGCCGCGGATGACGTGGTCACCACCGGCTTCTACCGGCCCAACCTCAATCTGCTGGTGGAGCCGGTCAGCGGCTTCAACAAGCAGCGCCGGCTGGTGGAATGGCTGGGCGACAAGAGCGGCCAGCCCACCATCGTCTACGTCACCCAGCAGAAGACCGCCGAACAGATTGCCGAGCACTTGGCGCAGCGCGGTTTTCCGGCCAGCGCCTATCACGCGGGTATGGCGCACGAGCTGCGCGAATCGATCCAGCGCCGCTTCATGGCCGGCGAGCTGAACTGCATCGTCGCCACCATCGCCTTCGGCATGGGCATCGACAAGGCGGACATCCGCAACGTGGTGCACTACGACCTGCCCAAGTCGGTGGAGAACTACAGCCAGGAGATCGGCCGAGCCGGGCGCGACGGACAGCCGTCCGACTGCCTGGTACTGGCCAATCGCGACAGCCTCAGCGTGCTGCAGAACTTCGTCTACGGCGATACGCCGGAGCGCGAGGGCATCCGCTGTGTGCTCGACGAGCTGCTGCAGGCCGGCGCCGGCGGGCAGTGGGAGCTGATGCTCAATCAGCTATCGGACCAGAGCAATATTCGCCAGCTGCCGCTGAAAACCCTGCTGGTGCAACTGGAGCTGCGCGGCATCATCGCGCCACGCTTCGCCTACTTCGCCGAATACCGCTTCAAGTACCTGCTCGAACCCGAGGCGCTGGTGGCGAAGTTCGAAGGCGAGCGGCGGCAGTTCGTCGAGGCCATCGTGCACAGCTCGGCGCGGGCACGGACCTGGTGCACGCTGGATTTCGACGCGCTTTATCAGCAACACGGCGCCGACCGCGCGCGGGTGGTCAAGGCGTTGGAGTACTTCCAGGAAAAGGGCTGGATCGAGCTGGAGAGCAAGCAGATGACCGAGGTCTATGCGCTGCTCGACACGGGCTTCGATGCCGAAGCTCTGAGCGCCGAGCTGCACGCCTATTTCAAGCAGCACGAAGCCAGTGAAATCACCCGCATCGACAACATGCTGGCGCTGTTCGAATCCGCCGAATGCCTGAGCCAGCGGCTGGCCGCCTATTTCGGTGATCGCCAGGCACCACAGCACTGCGGGCATTGCTCGGTCTGTCGTGGACAGGTCGCGCACCTGCCGGAACCGCCGACGCTGGCGCCACTGGATCAAACGGACCTGGCCGGCCGCTGCGTCGAATTCAGTCAGCGCTACATGCAGCTAAAGGGCAGCGCGCCCAGCACCGAATGCCTGACACGTTTTCTCTGCGGCATCAGCGTACCGGTGTTCACCAGGCTCAAGGCGCGGCAGCTCCCTGGTTTCGCCTCGCTGGAGGCCTATCCCTACGCCGAGGTTCGCGCGCGGCTGACGCGGTAGCCATCGTCTCAGCGTGCGGTCAGGCCGATCAGTCGGTCAGCGACGCCCTTGGTCTGGCGTGAGGTGCCGGCGGTGAGGTTGCTCGAATTTTCCAGCGCATCGAGCAGTCCGGTCAGCGAGCCGACACCGGCCGACTGGGTCTCGATGTGTTGCGCCACCGCCCGAATCTCGCTGGCCAGGCGGTCGATATCGGTGCCGATTTCCTCGGCGTTCTTGCCGGTGATCTCGGCCAGTTTGCGCACTTCGTCGGCGACCACCGCAAAGCCGCGGCCCATCTCGCCTGCACGCGCAGCCTCGATAGCCGCATTGAGTGCCAGCAGATTGGTCTGCCCGGCGATCTGCTGGATGGTCTGCACCACCGACTGGATGCGCTGGCTTGACTGCGCCAGATCGCGGGCGCTGCTGACCACCTCGTCGGCCTGATGGACCATCTGCTTGACCGAGCTGCCGGCCTGTTCGATGACGGTGCCCTGCTGGTTGATGTTCAGCGTCAGGTCGTCCATCGAGCCGTGCAGCTCGTTGGCGCACTGGCTCAGCTGCTCGGACATGGACTGCCGTTCATGGTCGGCCTGGGACAGCACCTGGCCAAGGTCGGCCAAACCACGGAACACCGGGCGGATGTGTTCGTCGAGGCCGTTGATGTCCACCGCGCTGCTGTAGTCCTGGCGCTTAAACTGCTCGATCTGCTTGACCACCACCTGGCTCAGGCCGGTGAGCTTCTTGATCTGCCGGCGCAGGAAGAACGCCTTGAACTCACCGTGGTAGGCGATGAAGTTGTCGGTGTATTCGTCGTGGAAGTCGTCCTTGCCGTTGGTGCGGAAGAAGAACACCGCGGTCAGCGTCTGGTTGAGATTGAGGCCGAGGATCTCGCCGAAGGTCGAGTAACCAGCCACCGGCACGTCATCGAACACTGGGTCCATGCCGCCCAGTGCTTGCTCGTTGTTCAGCCGGCGCAGGATGCAGTCGTTGAGGATGCCCACCAGCGGCTTGCCGGGCTTGTTGCGCATGAACTGCTGATAGTCACGGCGGGTGGTTTCGGCCAGCGGCGTGCGCTTGACCATGATCAGCTCCTCCCCCGGCGCGACATCGCAGAACAGGTGCACGCGCTCGTTGGCGAAGTCGATCTGCGAGATCGAACGAACAAACACCTCCTGGCCGACGCGGATGGCGAACGAGTAGTCGGCCAGCCGTTGCTCGAGCTCCTGTGGCGCACACTTGAGCGCCTCGCAGAGGGCCTGCACCATCGTGCGAATGTTGCCGCGGGCGTCGACCACCTGGCTGATGTAGCGGTCTTCCAGGGAGGCGCTGAGCACGTTCAGGCTCAGCGCCGTCGGCTCGAAGTTCTGACTCTTGAACACGCCGAAGCGCACATCGCGTGCGCACTTGAGGAAGACGATCAGCGCATGGTTCTGGTAGCTGCGCTTGCCGTCATGCAGCTGGGTTTTCTGGAAATCCAGCTTGCCACCGGCCGAGCCGCCGACGAACAGGCAGGGGAACCGCCCGGATTCGTACAGCGCCTCCATGAAGAATGATTCCGATGCGGACAGGCCGTCGAAGAAGATGTTCGCCAGGGTGTCGCGATAGTCGATCTTCATCGACACCTGCACGCGTTTGATCGAGGCGGTCAGGCGCGCGATGCGTTCGCCCATGGATAGCCGTTGGCCCTGCCCGCGAATGTCCTCGCACTCCAGCGGCACCAGGATGATCTCGGCCGCCGCGATGACGCTCGCATCGAACAGCTGTAGCACCACGCCATCCCACTGCCCGCTGGTGGCGCAATACAGCTGGCGACTCTCGCTCGAAAGCTCGCCGGCGGTACTGCACAAACTTATCGTCGCGCGCGGAAAACGCTGCCGCAGCTGCTGGGCCACCGAATCGATGTCGACATGGGGTGAGACGAAGCCGGCGATATAGGTCGGCTCGAAGCGGAGCCCGGCCAATTCTGCTGCCAGCTGCCGAGCACTGACGTGCAGACCGAGAACACCTTCGCCGGCACCGGTGCCGGCCTTGAGACGGGAAAACAGGGACATGGTCATCACTCTCATGCTGGTCGGCGGGTAGCGCAGCGTCGCGCGTGGTCTATCGGATAGAAGAGCTATCGGCAGCGACCGGCAGTGCAGCAATACCGTCTGGCGCCTTGCCGCAGGAAAGAAGACCGTAGCGAGTGTCAGCCGGCGTGACCATGCCTCAATGGTTGCTGTACGAAAGTAGGGGCTGGAGGACGCGACGCCACTGCGCAGCGCAGTCGAGTACACATGCAGCCTGCCGCGCCCCATGTCAGCAACATCAGGAAAAGGGTTAGCCGTCGCGCCCGCAACCGATTGCTGCAGCCAGGGCCATACTCGTTGGGCTCATGCCGTTAGGCTGCCCATCGACTTGGTTACAGGAGGACGCCCATGTATCGCCGTCGTCAGTTTCTGCAAGGTTCGGCCGTCTGCATGGCCATTGCGGCGCTCGGTCCGTTGTTGCCGGCGCTCAGCTTTGCCGCGCAGGGCGTGCTGAGGAGAACTATCCCCAGCAGTGGTGAGGCGCTTCCGGTCATCGGACTTGGCACCTCGATCACCCACAACACGAGCCTGGACGACCCGCAGATGGAGCGCCTGCTCGAGGTGTTGCGCGTGCTGGTCGAGGGCGGTGCCTCGCTGATCGACACCGCGCCGAGCTACGGTAATGCCGAGCGTGTCGTCGGCGAGTTGGTCAAGCGTCACAGCCAGCGCGACAAGGTCTTTCTTGCCAGCAAGGTATCGTCGACCGGGCGTGAGCGCGGCATGGCGCAGATCGAGGCGAGCTTCCAGGCACTGCAGACCGACACCATCGACCTGATCCAGGTGCACAACCTGCAGGACACCAGCACCCAGCTCGGCCTGCTGCGTGAACTCAAGCAGGAAGGGCGGGTGCGCTACATCGGCGTGACGCATTATCTGGAGTCCGCCCATGACCGTCTGCTGGAAACGCTGAAGCAGGAGCCGGTCGATTTCGTCCAGTTCAACTACTCGGTCAGCGAGCGCAACGCCGAGAAACAGTTGCTGCCGTACTGTGCCGACAACGGCATCGCCACGCTGATCAACCGGCCGTTCACCCGTGGCAACCTGCTCTCCCGCGTCAAGGACAAGCCGCTGCCGGCCTGGGCTGCGGAGATCGATGCCAGCTCATGGGCGCAGCTGCTGCTCAAGTTCATCCTCGCCGAGCCGGCGGTGACGGCGGTCATTCCAGCCACCTCGAACCCGCGCTACATGGCCGACAACCTTCTAGCGGGGCAAGGCCGGCTGCCGGATCAGCGCCAGCGGCAACTGATCGTCGAAGCGTTCCGCTGAGCCTGACCTCTAGTCAGCTGTTGGAGGGCGCATGCTCGCATCGCTAGCCACACGCGCCGCCGCCCTGATCAATGCCCGTCCCGGCGAACTGCGCGCGGCGCTGGCCGGTTTCGGCCTGTTCTTCTGCCTGTTTGCCGGCTATTTCATGCTGCGGCCGATTCGCGAGTCGATGGGCATTCAGGGCGGCGTCGAGAACCTGCAGTGGCTGTTCACCGCGACCTTCTTCGCCATGCTGGTGGCGGTGCCTCTGTTCGCCTGGCTCAACTCTCGCGTGGCGCGTATCCATTACATCGACTGGGTCTACGGCTTCTTCTGCCTCAACCTGCTGTTTTTTGCCGGATTGTTCTTCCTGCTGCGCGACAGCATCTGGCTGGCGCGCGTGTTCTACGTGTGGATATCGGTCTACAACCTGTTCGTGGTGTCGGTGGCCTGGAGCCTGATGGCCGACGTGTTTGACGCGCCCCAGGCACGCCGGCTGTTCGCTTTCATCGCGGCCGGCGCCAGCGTGGGCGGGCTGGTCGGTCCAGCGCTGAGTGCCTTGCTGGTGGGCGTACTCGGGCAGTTCGGGCTGATGCTGCTGGCCGCGCTGCTGCTGGCCGTCGCGGTGGCGATCAAGCACTACCTGATGGCGTGGCGCGAACTGCTGGGTGCCGGGCGGCCCGGTGCCGAGCATGCGGAAAGTCCGAACCGCCCGGTTGCCGGCAATCCATTCAGTGGCCTGACCCGCGTGCTGGGCTCGGGCTACCTGCTTGGCGTAGCCGCATTCGTGCTGCTGCTGACCACCGCGAGTACCTTTCTCTACTTCGAGCAGGCACGGCTGGTGGCTGAGCTGTTTCCTGATCGCGCCGAGCAGGTACGCGTGTTTGGTGCGATCGATTTCGTGGTGCAGGCCGGCGCGCTGTTATCCCAGCTGTTCATCACCGGCCGGGTCGCCCAGCGCTTGGGTGTCCGTGTGCTGCTCGCCGCGGTGCCGGCGCTGGTCTGCCTGGGCTTCATCGGCTTGGCACTGGCACCGACCTTTGCCGTACTGGCCGCGCTGATGATCGTCCGCCGCATCGGTGAGTACGCCTTCGTTCGCCCCGGTCGGGAAATGCTCTTCGCGCCGTTGGATGCCGAGAGCAAGTACAAGGCGAAGAACTTCATCGATACGGTGGTCTACCGCGGCGGCGATGCCTTGAGCGGCTGGGCCAAGAGCCTGCTCGACAGCCTCGGGCATGGCGCCTGGCTGGTTGCCCTGGTCGGTGCCATATGCGCAGCAGTGTGGGGGGCGGTGGGCTGGTTCCTCGGCGGGCGAGCGGACCTGGCCAGCAAGCGAACCGACACGACTCGTCAGGCCGCTTGATGGCACAATGCCGTCTCTTTGCTTTCTAGACAGGACGTCAACATGCGCGCCGCGCCGCTGCCCGTACTTTTCGCCATGCTTTTCATGACCGGCTGCAGTATCAAGCAGACCGTCACTCCCGCCAATCTATCGGCTGAGCTCGCGCCCGAGATCTGCACGATACCGGCTGTCGGGCTCCGTGCTGGCTTCAATACCACCTATCAGCAACTTCTTCGGGACAAGGGCTTCAAGACCCGTCAGCTTGCCGCGGGCAGCAGCCCGACTCGTTGTCCGTTAAGTACGACCTATACCGGTACGTGGCGTTGGGACCTGCTGTTGTATATGAGCTATGCCGACATTCGTGTCTATGAAAATGGCCGCCAGGTCGGTCAGGCCGAGTATGACGCTCGCTGGGGCAGCGGCCGACCAGACAAATTCATCAGCGCCGAGGACAAGATCGCGGAACTGACCCATCAACTGTTTCCCAGCGGAGCCCAGAGCCTCGGTGTCGTTGCAGAGAAGACTGTCGATGCGCCGCTGAGCAAAGATGCCTATCTGCAGCATCAACTCAAGCAGCTGATGAACGAGAACCTTCCATACGATCAATACCAGCAGCGCTATCGCGCGCTGATGCAGGAATGAAGGACTTAGACGCGTCCCTGGCGACCAGCCAGTCGACTCGCCAAGTCCGGCAACCGGACGAAGCAGCTGAACCTCGTCGGCGCGCACGCCTCGAACCCTAGTAGGTACGTCATCTATCAGGAGTAGTCGTATGCATGTTCAGGTCAATAGCAACCATATTCCCGGCAGCGTCGAGCTGCACGAGTGGGTCGGTACGACCGTAGAGGATCGGCTCGAGCGCTTCGACGATTTCCTTACTCGGGTCGAGGTCCATATCAGCGACGAGAACGCGCAGAAGGCCGGCGCCGATGACAAGCGTTGCCAGATCGAGGCGCGGCCCAAGGGGCATCAGGCCGTGTCGGTGACGCACAAGGCCGAGTCGCTGCAGCTTGCGGTCGACGGCGCAGCGGACAAGATGCAGCATGCGCTGGAGCATCTGGTGGGCAAGCTGGACACCCGCGTGCTGTCCAGTGGAGAGCTGAACGATCCGCTGCTCGACGAGCAGCCGCAGGCCGTCAAGGATGCGATGCTCGAAGAAGAGTTCCTGGAAAAGCAGAACGAGCTGGACAAGTGATGCCCTCGCCCCGGCTGTTTGCCGGGGCGATTCATTTCAAATTTTCCTGCCGACATCCTCTCCAAGCCGTAGCGGAAGCAAGCTCGCTTGGCCAGCTCGTTTCCTATTCGGTTGACACTCATGCAGATCATTCTCGTGCGGCACGGCAGACCCGACCATGGCGCCGCGCGATGGAGCACGCCCAGAGGCATGAAGACCTGGGTCGAGCGCTACAACGCTGCCGATGTCGTCGCTGCCGAGCGCCCGGACCGTCTGGTCGCGCTGGCCGGCTCTGTTGGCATCGTGGTGTGCAGCTCCCTGCAGCGCTGCATCGAATCGCGCGCGTATCTGGAATGCGACTGCTGCGAGCTGCCTGATCCGCTGTTCGCCGAGCCGCACCTGCCGTATCCGGACTGGGGTTTGCCCTTGTTGCCTTCACGGTTCTGGCGACTGGCGTTTCGTTCGGCCTGGTTCCTCGGCTTTGCCAGCCATACCGAGCACATCCGGGAGTCCACCAGGCGTGCCAGCGCAGCGGCAGATCGCTTGATCGGACTGGCCGAGACCAATGAAAGCGTGCTGCTGATGGGGCACAGGGTCATGAATGCGTTGATCGCCCGCCAGCTTCGCCAGCGCGGCTGGCGTGGTCCCGCGTTGCCGCTGCTCACCGGCTACTGGCAGCCGAGCCGTTACACCAAGGCGTAGCGCCTGACCCTCATCTTGGCGTCCATGCCCGTAACCACCTTTCGTCATCGAGAAGCGCTTTGGCTTGCTAGATGAAACGTTTCAGCTACCTTGTGCAGGAGCTCATAACAACAAAGGGAATCTCCATGAAACGTTTGCAGCTTCTTTTGGGCCTGGGCGTTTGCCTGGCCACTCCGGCCATGGCCTGGGAACAGGTGCTGATCGACCACGACAAACCTGCGCAAAACTGGCGTGTCACCAGCGAGGAGCTGGGCATCGATTCGCCGATGCCGTTCTCGGTCAGCATGCGTACGTTGCACGGCGGTCGTCAGGAAGGGGTCAGCCTGATCGAAATCGATAACGGCACGATGCAAATTACCGTTGTCCCCACGCGCGGCATGAACGTGCTGGAGGCTGTAGCGGGAGAGGTGCGCCTGGGCTGGGATTCTCCGGTCGACGAGGTGGTCAACCCGGCCTTCATCGAACTCAACGGGCGCGGCGGTCTGGGCTGGCTGGAAGGTTTCAACGAGCTGGTCACCCGTTGTGGCTTCGAATGGGTCGGCCATCCCGGTGAGGACAACGGCGAACTGCTCACGCTGCATGGCCGTGCGGCCAACATTCCGGCCTCGCGCGTGGTGCTGCAGATCGACGAAAAACCGCCCTATGCCATTCGCCTACGGGGCGAGTTGCAGGAAAAGGCCTTCAAGAAGCTCGATTTCGCGGTTCTCACCGAACTCAGCACCGAGCCGGGCCGCGCGGGTTTCTCGCTGCACGACACGCTGACCAATCAGGGTGATTACGCCAAGGAGTACCAGGCGCTGTACCACACCAATTTCGGTACGCCGCTGCTGGAGGAGGGTGCGCGCTTCGTTGCGCCGGTTAAACAGGTCTCACCCTTCAACCCCCGGGCGGCGAAGGAGCTGGGTGACTGGCAGCGCTACCGCGGGCCGACCAGGGACTACGACGAGACGGTGTTCAACGTGGTGCCTTACGCGGACGCGCAAGGTGAGACCCTGACCATGCTGCATAATCGTGCAGGCAGCCTGGGCGTCAGCGTCGGCTTCAATACTGGCGAGCTGCCGGTGTTCTCGCTATGGAAAAACACCGATACCGAGCGGCAGGGCTACGTGACCGGGCTGGAGCCGGGTACCAGCTATTCCTACAACCGCCGTTATCAGCGGCCGCTCGGGCTGGTGCCGACGATCGAGCCGGGCGAGCAGAAGCACTTCCGGGTGAACTATGAACTGCTGGTCGACAGCGCCGCAGTGGACAAGGCACGCAAACGGATCGAAGCGTTGCAGGCCGGGCGCGATACGGAGACACGCAAGGCCCCGTTGGTTGATCTCAACAAGGACTAATACGCCCTCAGCCGGACCTTCATCCTGCCGGTCCCTCGTCGGGGGATCGGGTGCCAGGAAAAATCTACGCGAATGGCTGTCGATGGCTCTACTGCAGGGGTCCCGGCGCTGCTGAAGAGCCGATAGCCAGTGCGCAAGGGCATCGTGGTGCATAGGTGTAGCGAAAGGCTTACAAGGCGGTGCGACGTTCTCCACTTCTGCCAAGCGCGGCATGTAGTTAATCTACACCCACTCTGAAGCGCAGGAAGCGCTCAGGATCAGGAAGATCGACCATTGCCAGGACGGCACTCGAAGGGACTTCGGAAAGGTCAGAAAAAACCCGCTTCGGCGGGTTTTTGCTTTTTGGCCGTGTCACGTGCGTAAGCGCGGCTGGGCTTGTCCAGTTCCCACTGTTGATCGGCCACTTATCATCCTTTCAATCAGCCGAACCCATCGCCGTGCCTTTTATCACGGACGAAAAAAAGCCCCGCCGAAGCGGGGCTTTTTTATATCAGGCGTCTTAGCAGACTTGAACCTGATCGGCCTGCATTCCTTTCTGGCCTTTGGTAGCCATGAAAGAAACCGCTTGGCCTTCGCTCAGGCTTTTGAAGCCTGTGCTTTCGATTGAACGATAATGGACGAAAAGATCTTCGCTACCATTGGCCGGCGTAATAAAGCCGAAACCTTTTTCATCGTTGAACCACTTAACTGTGCCATTTTGACGAGTAGACATGAGTATCTCCAGGGTGTTTTTAAGGCTGCAGCGCTGAAGCATTCAGGGCCGAGACTGAGAAGCGAGAATCAAAACGAACCGAGGAGATGAAACAGAGAAACATCATGCCGGGTGTCGAAGTGTTAATTGCGAAGCAGTGGGGCGAATATACGCGCATATAATTATATGTACAGACTTTTCTCAAGATTAAACAGCTGTGAATCTGTTTTCTCAGACGGTCGAGCTTAATTAACTGTTATTTATCAATGCTATTGAGTTGGTGCGGCAATTATTCAGATAGCTTGAAATAAGTATCAGCATCTGGAACACGGCTTGCCGAAATACAAGCCCAAGCGCGGAGTACCCCACCGGCGACTCCGCCGCACCAGCTAGCCGATGTCCGGAACGGTGTCTGACGTCACTATGGCAAAAGGCTTACAAGAATCCCAGTTTTCGGCTCTTTAGCGTCTGCATCGATGTGATTAATCTAGCCCCACTCTGATGTGCAGGACGCGCTCAGGATCAGGATGATCGACCACGCCAGGAAGGCAGCCGGAAGGATTCGGAATGGTCAGAAAGAACCCGCTTCGGCGGGTTTTTTGTTGCCCGGCGCGAAATGCGCCAAGCGCAGGTCGAGATACGGCGGCGGATGGCCGCTCGACAACATCAGGCTTCGTCGAGCAGGCCGCGGATCTTGCTCAGCAGGTCAGCGGCTTCGAACGGCTTGAGCACGAGGTCCATGCGCTCGTCGATAAAGCCTTCGCGGCTGGCGGCGTTTTCCGCATAGCCGGTGATGAGAATCACCGGCAGCCCCGGCCTGGCCCGGCGTGCCCATTGCGCAAGTTGCCGCCCGGAGAGGCGAGGCAGTCCGACATCGGTGAGCAGCAGCTCGATCGAGGTGTCGGCCTCCAGCAGCGCCTGGGCCGTTTCAACATCGCCCGCCTGGCTGCAGCGATAACCCGCCTCGATCAGCGTTTCCGCGACCAGCATGCGCACGCTGGGCATGTCTTCAACCACCAGCACATGCTCATGGCCCGCCAGGCGGGCCGACGAGTCAGCCCCGATGGGCGACGCGACTATTGCCTCGCCGCTGGCGGCGGGTAGCAGCAGGGTGACTTCGGTGCCGACACCGAGCGTGCTGCGAATGCTCGCATCGCCCCCCGATTGCAAGGCGAAGCCGTAGATGCTCGACAGCCCGAGTCCGGTACCGCGCCCTTGCGGCTTCGTAGTGAAAAAGGGGTCGAACACCTTATCCAGAACGCCCGGCTCGATGCCCGTACCGTCATCGCCCACGCATAGACCGATATAGCGGCCAGCGGCCAGCTCCTGCGTCTGGCTGCCATCCGAGAGGAACGTGCTGATGCGGATATGTCCGCCTTCAGGCAGCGCGTCACGCGCGTTGATCACCAGGTTGAGCAGCGCACTTTCGAACTGGCTGACGTCCACACGGGCGACGGCGGGCTCGTCGGTGAAATCGAAGGTGAGCGTGATGCGCTCGCCAATCGTGCGGCGCAACAGATCTTCCAGCGAACGGATGCGCTCGTTGATGTTCAGTGCGCGGGCATCCAGCGGCTGTTTGCGGGCGAATGCCAGCAGGCGGTTGGTCAGCGACGCTGCACTGCGCGCCGAGCTGAGCGAGGCATCGGCGAATCGCAGTACGCTGTCGGCGCGACCTTCGATGATGCGCTGCTTCATCAGCTCGATACCGGTGATGATGCCGGTGAGCAGGTTGTTGAAATCGTGGGCGATACCACCGGTGAGCTTGCCCAGGGCGTCCATCTTCTGCGCCTGCAGCAGCTGCTCCTCGGTGCGCGCGCGCTCGGCCACTTCATGAGCGAGCTTGCTCGTGGTATTGGCGATTTCCTGACGCTGGGCGCGCTCGCGGTGGCGTTGCTCAGTCACGTCCTCGACGAATACCAGCCCGAGACCCGGCGTGCGGTAAGGGGATATCTGCCATTCGGTTTCACGCGTTTCGCCATTGACCCGCATCTGCAGCGGCGTGCGCCAGCGCTCGCCGGCTTGCAGATGCGCGCGCAGTTCGGCGACCAGCGCTTCCTGGCCGGGTGCGAAGACTTCGCTCAACAGCGCGGCGGCAGGGCTGGCAGCGCCGATCAGCAGTTCGAACGCGTGATTGCATTCGTGTAGCCCCAGATCGGCGTCGAGCACGGCGATGGGAGCGGCAACGTGGATGAAAATCTCGCGGAAGCGCGCTTCGCTGTCGCGCAAGGCACGCTCGGTGTCACGTACCCGCAGCAGTGTGCGCAGGGTCGCCAGCAGCACATCGGGATCGACCGGGTGGATCAGGTAGGCATCGCCGCCGGCATCGAGGCCGGTAATGATGTCGTTGGTCTCGATGGAGGCGGCAGAGACATGAATCAGCGGCAGCAGCGCGGTGTTCGGATCGGCGCGCAGTTGGCGGGCGATGTCGAAGCCGCTCATGTCCGGCAGGTTGACGTCGAGGATCAGCGCATCGGCACCGGCGACCAGCGCCAAGCCTTCGCTGCCGGTACCTGCTTCCAGTACCTGATAGCCGTGGCGCTCCAGCACCCGGCGCATCGCGTAGCGCGTGGTCGCGTTGTCATCGACGATCAGCAGACGGCTGTCACGCTCCATCGGGCTCCTCCGCCTGGATGGCAAACGGGATGATCACATAGAACTCGGAACCCTTGCCCGGCGTGCTTTCCACGCCGACCCGACCGCCGAGCAATTCGGCAAAGCGTTTGCACAGCGCCAGGCCAAGGCCGGTACCACGCAGGCGCTTCTGCAGCGGCGAGTCGACCTGGGCGAAATCTTCAAAGAGGCGGTCGTGCAGTTCGGCGGCGATGCCGATGCCGGTGTCGCTGACGGCGAACCGCACCTGCTGCGGATTCTCCATTCGCGCCGACACGCGCACTTCGCCCTGCGGAGTGAATTTCAGGGCATTGGAGATGAAGTTACGCAGGATCTGCGCGAGCTTCTTGTCGTCTGTGTAGAAGCGCGGCAGGCCTACCGGTTCCTCGAAGATAAGGTCCACCGGCGAGCCCTCGACGATCGGGCGAAACATCCCGCGCAATGCCGAGAACAGGTCGAGCATGTCGAACCAGGCCGGCGAAATGCTCACGCGACCGGCCTCGATCTTCGCCAGATCGAGCAGATCGTCGACCATCTCGCTCAGCTCGCTGGCGGCCGAGCTGACGAAGCGCACCTGCTTGTGCTGCTCCGGGCTCAGCGGACCGTCCAGCTCGTCGCTGAGCAGACGGGTGATGCTGAGTATGGAACCCAGTGGCGTGCGGAACTCGTGGCTCATGTACGAGAGGAAACGGCTTTTCAGTTCCGAAGCCTGGCGCAGCTGATCGGCCTGGGTGTCGAGCTCGGCATAGAGCGCCAGCACACCCTGGTTGGTTTCCTCAAGCTCGGCACGCAGCAACTCGTTTTCCTGACGCAACAGTTCGATGCGGGCTGCATCGCCGGTTTCCGGGAGCATAGGGTCAGCCACGAGCGACCTCCAGGTTGAGAGCCAGTACGGTCACGTCGTCGCGGCCGCGGCAGAAGTCGCGCTGCAACAGCGTGGCGATGATGGCCGGATGTCGGTGTACCAGGCCGGGATAGTCGCGCAGATTCCAGCGCGACTGCAGTCCGTCGCTGTATAGCACCAGCAGCAGCGCATCGCCCCGCGGGTAGTCGAAGACATGCGCTTTGCGAAAGCGTACGCCGACGATGCCAGGGTGCGAAGCCAGGCCGCGTGAGCCGTCGTTGCCGATCAGACTGGCGCCGATATTACCGATGCCGGCGAAACTGAGTGCCTGCCGCTGGCTGTCGAACTGCGCAATAGCCGCAGCGCCACCACGGCTGCCATTCATGGCGCGGTGCATGCTGTCGAACAGCGCGGACGGTGAAGCGAATGGATTCTCGCCAAAGGCGGTTGCACCGGTGCGTGCCGCCTGTTGCGCAAGCTCTCCGTGGCCGATGCCATCGATCACCAGCACACTGCAGCGTTGCTCGTCGAAGGCCAGGCGCCAGTCGTCGCCACATGCGCTTTCACCAGGAAACGGCTGCTGGCTGACGCCGTAGCGCCACCGCGGTGGTTGCACCGTGCGTGGGAACAGCTGGGCCAGCACAACCGAGCCGCGGGCATCGGCATAGGCATCGAACACCTGGGCCTGCCGTGCCAGGGCACCGAGACCGATGCCCTGGGTGCCACAGGTTGAATAGCCGTCGGCCAGGCATTGATTGAGATCGAAGCCGGGCCCGCGATCCACTGCGATGATCTCGACCCCGACGCCATCCTGGCCCTGAACCGCGCGCAGATGCAGCTCACCGCGTCCGGCATGCTTGAGCACGTTGCTCGCCAGCTCGGTGACCAGCAGGGCGACCCGCCCGGCATCGGTTTCATCGAAGCCGTGTTGCTCGGCCAGGCGCTGGGCGAACCGGCGCGCATGACCGATCTGGCTGTTGTCTTCGATCAGCAGGACCTGGGTGACGCTTCCCTGAACGTTCATGTCCACCGCGTGATGGTGATACGGGTGCCCACGCCGACCGTGCTGTCGAGTTCGAACTCGTCGACCAGCCGCTTGGCCCCCGTCAGGCCGAGGCCAAGCCCGCTGCCCGACGTCCAGCCATCGGTCATGGCCAGCTTGATGTCGGCGATGCCCGGGCCCTCGTCGCGGAAGGTCAGGCGCACGCCGACGCGGGTGCCGTCCTCGATCAGCTGCCAGTCCATGTCGCCACCGCCCCCGTAGACCACGGTGTTACGCGCCAGCTCGCTGACTGCGGTGACCAGCTTGGTCTGGTCGATCAGGCGCATCGCGCATTCCTGAGTCAGCTTGCGCACGGTCTGCCGCGCCAGCACGACGTCCTGTTCGAGGCGCACCGGCTGGCTGCCGCTGCTGCGCACGATCATTGCGCGGCCACGCGGGCACGCAGCAACTGCATGCCGCGCTCGACGTTCAGCGCGGTGCTGACCCCGGGCAGCTCGAGACCGAGCTCGACCAGGGTGATCGCCACGGCTGGCTGCATGCCGACTACCACAGTCTCGGCATCCATGATCCGCGAGAGGCCGGAGATGGTGCCGATCATGCGGCCGATAAAGGAGTCGACCATGTCCAGCGCGGAAATGTCGATCAGCACGGCCTTTGCCGAGGTCGCACTGATGCGCTCGGCCAGGTCGTCCTGCAGGGTCAGCGCCAGCTGGTCGTGCATGTCGACCTGGATGGTGACGAGCAGAAACTCGCCCATCCGCAGAATGGGTATGCGATCCATTAGACGGCCTTCGTCACGGTGAGGCCCGAACGGCGCAGGGCCAGGGCGAGAGCATCAGCCAGGTTGGCCTTGGTGACGATACCCTGCAGGTCCAGGCCAAGGTGCACGATGGTTTGCGCGATCTGCGGGCGTACACCGCTGATGATGCAGTCGGCGCCCATCAGGCGAATCGCGGTGACCGTCTTCAGCAGGTGCTGGGCGACCAGGGTGTCGACCGTCGGCACGCCGGTGATATCGATGATGGCGATTTCCGATCCGGTATCGACGATGCGCTGCAGCAGCGACTCCATCACCACTTGGGTGCGCTGCGAGTCGAGGGTGCCGATCATCGGCAGGGCGAGTACGCCGTCCCACAGCTTGACCACCGGGGTCGACAGCTCCAGCAGCTCTTCCTGCTGGCGCTTGATCACCTCTTCGCGGGACTTTTGGAAGGTGCGCACGGTGTACAGTCCGAGGCTGTCGATCAGCTCGGACACCGCCCACAGCTGCTCGGCGAATACCGCCGGCTCGTTGGCGTATTCGCTCTGCAGCAGGGTCATCAGCGGACGCTTGATGGCGAAGATGAAGCCGGCGGTCTGTTGCGAATCCATGCCGAGCAGCGCGCGGCTGCGCGAAAGCTTTTCCAGATACAGGCGCATGCCGTCCCAGGCCGGGCCGTTGATGTCGGCCGAGCCGTCTGCCGTTCCGCTGATCAGCTGGCGGATCAGATCAACGGTCTGCTGGGCCAGTTCTTCCGGTTTGACGTTGTGATAGCCGCCCAGATTCTGCAGGTCGGACTTCCAGCTGCTGAGCAGTTCTGACTGATTGCGAGTGATGGTGTCGAGGGTGCGTTGCAGCAGGGCCGCCATAGGTCTAGCTCCAGATTTGATTTGATCGTCCATGTTCACCATGGCGCATTAGCAAGAGTAGATATCCGCCTTGCTGGGTTGTTCCGCGCAGCGGGCGAAGCTCGGTTGCTTTGCGGGTATTTCCGACAAAGAAGCTGGGAGATGGTAGCAAATAGGTATTAACCGCAGCACATTCGATTCGATGTGCTCACTCAGGCGGGTGCCACGGCATCGATCTGCTGGATCAGCCATTGCAGTGCGGCGTCGTTCTGCCGTTGCGCGACGCTGACGATATCCAAGGCGAAGGTGCCGAGATCGAACGGCAGATCGAAGGTCTGCAGGGGCAGCAGGGTGGCGAAATAGCGCGCCAGCTGGGTCGGCAATACCGCGGCGAGGTCGCTGCTGGCGACGATATGGGCGGCCTGCAGGTAATTCGGTGTGGTGTAGACCACCTTGCGTTCAAGCCCCTGAGCTTCCAGCCATTGATCGACCATTCCGCGAGTCTGGCCGCCATGCACCCACAGATGACGCAGGCGCAGAAAGGCATCCAGATCCAGCCCCGCCTTGACCAGTGGATGCTCACGCCGCAGCGCTACCTGCAATGTCTCGCTGGCCCAGCGGCGTACATGAAAGCGCGAGGGCACATCGAGAAAGCGGCCGAGCACCAGGTCGACCTCGCCGTTGTCCAGCGCTTCGACCGGTAGCGTCGGCGTCAGGTGCTGGATCGCCAGCTGGATGCCGGGCGCATGCTCGGCCAGCCGCCGCATCAGTGCCGGCATGCAGACCAGCTCGACATAGTCGGTCACCGCGATGCGGAAACGCTGATGGCTGCGCGCCGGATCGAAGGCCTCGCCGGCGATCAGACTGTGTTCGATCTGCTGCAGCGCATGGCGGATCGGTGCTTCCAGTGCCAGCGCCCTTGGCGTCGGCTGCATGGCGCGGCCGGCGCGCACCAGCAACGGGTCGTCGAGCAGTTCGCGCAGGCGATTGAGCGCGTTGCTGACCGCTGGCTGGCTGAGCGACAGGCGCTCGGCGGCACGCGAAACGTTGCGCTCGCGCAGCAGGGCATCCAGCACGCGGAGCAGGTTGAGGTCGAAGTTGTAGATATTCATTCGGTGAATCCGAAACATCACAAGACTAAATTTCAAAAATAGTAGCGTCTTCGTCTATGGTTGGTCTCCAGTTTTTCCAGCCTTGCAACGAGGACAGCTGCAATGAGCCAAACCCGCTTCGATATCCAGACCGCCGCCGTGATCGGCGCGGGCACCATGGGCCGCGGTATCGTCATGAGCCTGGCCAACGCCGGCGTGCAGGTGCGCTGGCTGGACAACAATCCCGAGATGCTGGAACGGGCGCTGGGTACGGTGGCTGACACCTATGCGCATAACGTGCGCCAGGGCCGGATCGACGAGGCTCAGGCGGCTGCACGACGTGCCTGTATCAGCAAGGCGGCGGATTACCAGGCACTGGCCGATGTCGACCTGGTGATCGAGGCGGTCTACGAGAACCTCGAACTGAAGCAGAAGATTTTCCGCGAGCTGGACGGCATCGTGAAGCCGGCCGGCATCCTCGCCAGCAACACCTCGGCGCTGGACCTCGACGCCATTGCCGCCGTCACCAAGCGTCCGGAGCAGGTCGTGGGCCTGCACTTCTTCAGCCCGGCGCACATCATGAAGCTGCTGGAGATCGTCCGCGGCGCGAAGACTTCGAAAGCGGTGCTCGACGCGTCCACTGAGCTCGGCAAGCGCATGGGCAAGGTCAGCGTGATCGCCGGCAACTGTCAGGGCTTTATCGGCAACCGCATGCTCGCCACCTATGTGCGCGAGGCGCGGATGATGCTGCTCGAAGGCGCCTATCCACATCAGGTCGACGCTGCGCTGCAGGGCTTCGGTTTTGCCATGGGGCCGTTCCGCATGTACGACGTGGTCGGCATCGATCTGGAGTGGCGCGCTCGTGAGCTGGCTGGCAAGGGCCAGGATGAAGTGGAAGTGCAGGTCGACAATCGCCTCTGCGAGCTCGGCCGCTTCGGCCAGAAGTCGCGCATGGGCTACTACCGCTATGCCGAGGGCAGCCGTCAGGCCGAGCATGACCCCGAAGTGGATGCGCTGGTGCAGCGCGAGTCCGAGCGGCTCGGCTTTCAGCGTCGCGAGATCGGCAGTGAAGAAATCCTCGAGCGCTGCCTGCTGGCGCTGGTCAACGAGGGTGCGAAGATCCTCGAGGAAGGCATGGCCGAGTCCAGCGCCGATATCGACACCGTCTACCTCTACGGTTACGGCTTCCCGGCCGAAGTTGGCGGCCCGATGACCTGGGCCGATCGCCAGGGTCTGCCGGCCATTCGTGATCGCCTCAACGCGCTGGCCGAGCGCCACGGTGCGCACTGGCAGCCAGCCGAGCTGATCGACAGCCTGGCCACGCTCGGCGGCCGTTTCGCCGACCACAAGAAGGAGGCTTGAGCATGGAATACAAGGCTCCCCTGCGTGACATGCGCTTCGTGTTGCACGAGCTATTCGATGCCACGGCCCATTGCGAATTGCTCGGCAATGGCCTGGATCGCGAGCTGATCGACGGCGTGCTGGAAGAAGCCGCGCGCTACACCGGCGGCGAGATCGCGCCGCTCAATCGCAACAGCGACGAAGAGGGCGTGACCCTGGAAAACGGCGAAGTCCGCACCCCGCAGGGCTTCGTCGAGGCGTACAGGCAGTACGTCGACAACGGCTGGGCGAGCATGACCGGGCCGACCGAGTACGGCGGCCAGGGTTTTCCGCAATTGGTCGCCTGCAACTTCCACGAAATGCTGATGGGCGCGTCGCTGTCCTTCCGCATCTACTCCGGCCTGACCGAGGGCGCGGTGCTGGCGCTGTACAAGCACGGCAGCGACGAGTTGAAGAACGCCTATCTAGAGAAGCTGGTCAGCGGCAGCTGGAGCGGCACCATGTGCCTCACCGAGCCGCAGGCGGGCACCGACCTGGCGCTGCTGCGCACCCGGGCGGAGCCGCAAGCGGACGGCAGCTACAAGGTCAGCGGCAGCAAGATCTTCATCTCCGGCGGCGAGCACGATATGAGCGAGAACATCGTGCATCTGGTGCTGGCACGCCTGCCGGATGCACCGGCCGGGGTGAAAGGCATCAGCCTGCTCTTGGTGCCCAAGTTCATCGCCAATGCCGACGGTACGCTGGGCGAGCGTAACGCCCTGAGCTGCGGCGCCGTCGAGCACAAGATGGGCATCAAGGGCGCGGCTACCTGCGTGATGAACTTCGACGGCGCCACCGGCTGGGTCGTCGGCGCGCCCAACCAGGGCCTGGCGTGCATGTTCACCATGATGAATGACGCGCGTTTCCAGGTCGGGCTGCAGGGCCTCGGGATCGCCGAGCAGGCGTATCAGGGCTCGCTGGCCTACGCCCGCGAGCGTTTGCAATCGCGCGGACTGGCTGGCGTGCAGCACCCGGACAAACCGGCCGACCCGATCATCGTGCACCCCGATGTGCGGCGCATGCTGCTCACCCAGAAGACGCTGGTAGAAGGCAGCCGCATGCTGGCGGCTTACTGCGCCCGGCAGCTGGATCTCGAACATGGCCATCCCGAGCCGAGCCATCGCAAGGCTGCGAGCACGCGTGCGGCGTTGCTGATCCCCATCGTCAAGGCCTTCTTCACCGACATGGGCCAGGAAGTCGCGAGCCTGGGCGTGCAGGTCTACGGCGGCCACGGCTATATCCGCGAGTGGGGCATGGAGCAGCTGATGCGCGACAGCCGCATCACCCAGCTCTACGAGGGCACCAACGGCATCCAGGCGCTGGACTACATCCGTCGCAAGCTGCTCGGCGATGGCGGTGCAGAGCTTTCGGCGCTGCAGGCGGAATTCAGCGAAATCTGTGATCGGCAGATCGACCGCCCGGCGCTGCATGACATGGCCAGCAAGGTGCAGGCGCGGATCGGCGAGTGGCGCGAGCTGACTGCCGAGATCATCGCTGCCACCGGCCGCGATCCGCAGGAGATCGGCGCGGTGTCGGTGGATTTCCTGCAGTACTCGGCCTATGTCCTGTTGGCCGGGCTGTGGCTGCAGGCAGCCGGTCGTGCGCAGGACGCGCTCGAGCAGGGCAGCGCTGAAGAGGCGTTCTACCAGGCCAAGCTGGCCAGTGCGGACTTCTACCTGCGCCGCGTACTGCCGCGGGCGAGTGCGCATCGGGAAGCGATTCAGGGTGGGGCCGCGTGCCTGATGGCGCTGCCGGAAAGCGATTTCGCGTTTTGAGCTAATCCGATCACAGGAGGCACCGATGCATCCGTTCAGCTTTGCCACAACCGCGCAATTGATCTGCGAGCCCGGCTCTTCCCGCCGTTTGGCCGGTCTATGCAAGGAGCGCGGCGCGCGTTCCGTACTGGTCGTCACCGATCCGGGGATTACCCGTTTCGGCCTGCTCAATGAGGTGCTGCCTGGCTTCGAAAACGAAGGCCTGGCAGTTGCGATCTACGACCAGGTAATCGCCGATCCGCCGGAGCACATCGTCATGGCGGCGGTGGAGCAGGCCAGGGCACTGGAAGCCGATCTGATCATCGGCTTCGGTGGCGGCAGCTCGATGGACGTCGCCAAGCTGGTCGCCTTGCTGGCGCATCCGAGCTGCGCGCAGTCGCTGCAGGACATCTACGGCGTCGGCAATGCCAAGGGCCGGCGGCTGCCGCTGATCCAGGTGCCAACCACCGCCGGCACCGGCTCCGAGGTGACGCAGATCGCCATCATCACCACTGGCGAAACCACCAAGATGGGTGTGGTATCGCCACTGCTGCTGCCAGATCTGGCGCTGCTCGATGCCGACCTCACCCTTGGCCTGCCCCCAGCGGTGACCGCAGCCACCGGTATCGATGCCATGGTGCACGCCATCGAGGCCTACACCAGTGCGTTGAAGAAGAACCCCATGTCCGATCTGCTGGCCCGCGAGGCGCTGCGCCTGCTGGCCGCCAACCTCGATGAGGCGGTGCATAACGGCAGCAACCGCGAGGCGCGCCAGGCGATGCTGCTCGGCGCATGCCTGGCCGGGCAGGCATTCGCCAACGCGCCGGTGGCGGCTGTGCATGCGCTGGCCTATCCATTGGGCGGCAACTTCCATATCCCGCATGGTCTGTCGAACGCGCTGGTGCTGCCGCAGGTGCTGCGCTTCAACGTCAGCGCGGCGAGCACGCATTATGGCGAGCTGGCGCCGATCATCCTCGGCGACCGGCTGCGCACGGGTGACCCGTCGACCTACGCCGGACAGCTGATCGAGGAGTTCGAGCAGATGAGCGCCCGCGTCGGCCTGCCGACCCGCCTGCGCGACGCCGGTGTGCCGGAGGCGATGCTGCCGCAGCTGGCCAAGGAAGCGATGCTGCAACAGCGCCTGTTGGTCAACAATCCGCGTGAAGTGACTGAGGCCGATGCGCTGGCGATCTACCAGGCCGCCTATTGAGCGGCTGTCCATCAATCTGCGCACCTGGAGACCACCATGCCCGAGCAGCCCAAGCACCTGCGCCGTGATTACAAGCATTTCCAGCCGATCACTACGCGCTGGCATGACAACGATATCTACGGCCACGTGAACAACGTCGTCTATTACGGCTTTTTCGACACGGCGGTGAACAACTACCTGATCCAGCAGGGCGGACTGGATATCCGAGATGGCGACATCGTCGGCTTCGTGGTCAGTTCGGCCTGCGATTACTTCGCCTCGATCGCCTACCCGGACCTCATCGAGGTCGGCGTACGGGTGGCGAAGCTCGGTAACTCCTCGGTGCAGTACGAGCTGGCAATCTTCCGCGAGGGCGAGCAGGAGGCCAGTGCGGCGGGGCGCTTCGTGCATGTGTTCGTCGAGCGGGCAAGCAATCGGCCGACGCCGATTCCGGGCCGCTTGCGTGCGGCGCTGGAGGCGTTGGCGTAGGGGTCATCCTGACGGTCGATGCGTGACAAGCAAATCGCCCGGAGGCGGCAGGGCCGAATCCGGGCGATGGGTGTGGCTTCGCTTTCAGCAGGTCGCTGTGCGCTGATGGCTCAAGCGCTTAATGGTGCTTGTGGCGATGCTTGTAGTGCCCCTTGGCCTTGCCGGGCGGGCCATAGTAATGGCTATCGCGATAGCGGCGGTCGCCGCGGTAGCGGTCATCATCGTCGCCGTAGGCATTACCGATTGCGCCACCGGCACCACCACCCACAGCCGCGCCGATCAGGCCGCCGGTACTACCGCCTACTTTCTGGCCAATGACATTGCCGCCGGCTGCGCCCAGACCGCCGCCGATCGCCGCTTCGGTGCGGCTGCGTTTGTCTGCGCCGACCATGCCGCCGGCTGCGCCGCCGACACCGGCACCGATGGTGGCACCGGTAGAGCCACCCAGATGTTCTCCAACTACGGAGCCCAGCGCGCCGCCGAGCGCACCGCCGACGGCTGCTTCGGTGTTGCTACCGGCAACGGCAACACCGCTCAGCAGGCTGGCAGACAACAGGAAAATCGAGGCGTACTTCATGGTGTGATCCCATATGAGGAATTGCGCCGTGATCCTTACTCGCCGCTTCGCTTCCGGCAAGGGCTTCCCGATGAAATGCGTGATGCAGTTCCTGTTTGTTAACTAATTGATTTTACGGCGGAACTTTCATTTGTTTGGGCTGTCTCGATCTGCTTGGGGCCCGCTAGACGACAGCTGTAAGTGCTCGTTGCGGCTCGACCGTTCAGCGAGCATTGAGTGTCGGCACTGCCGGGCTGTAGACGCGTGGCGGGCTGTGGTGCGGCAGGTGGATGAGATTCAGGTTGTGCCGCTGTGCCCACTTGGCGGCGAGGCCGGTGGGGGACGACAGGCTCACCAGAGTCGGAATGCCGGCTCGCTGTACCTTGTGCACCAATTCCAGACTGCAGCGGCTGGTGACGATGGCCAGGCCGCCCTCCGCAGCTTGATTCGCGCGGGCCAGGGCGCCGATCAGCTTGTCCAGCGCGTTATGTCGGCCAATGTCCTCACGGCCCAGACGGATCTCGCCATTGGCATCCATGAACAGCGCAGCGTGGACGGCACCGCAGTCTCGACCCAATGGCTGAAACTCGCCGATACGTTGCCGTAGGTCCTGCAGCCAGTGCGAAGGCGGCAACGCTGACGGCGCCAGCGCCGGCAACCTGGGTAATGCCTGTTCAAGCGCCTCGACGCCGCAAAGCCCGCAGCTGCTGTTGCCGGGCAGCTGGCGGCGTTGTTGCTTTAGCCGCCAGAAGGCGCGACTGGCGATGTCGACCTCGGCGCGACGGGCGCTGCCGCAACCATGCACGCGGATGTCATAGATGTCGTCGAGGCTGTCGACGAAGCCGTTGGCCAGGCTGAAACCCACCACGAAATCCTCGAGGTCGGCCGGGGAAATCATCATCACCGCCTGGCTGAGGCCGTTATAGGCAATGGCCAGCGCGCATTCTTCGGCAAGATCGACCGAGCGCTGCTCGGGCTCGTCGATTGGCTGATAGCAATAGCGCTGGCTGGCGCCGGCGGGCGATTGCACGGCACCGGCGAAGGCAGCGGTCAGGCGAGACGGAGCATTCATCGGCAGCTGGGTTCCTGAATGGTGCAGGGCCGGTGCGCTGGGGCAGTCCGGCGGATAGGGTTATGACCCCATCCGGCCGCGGACGATTCACCGTTGGTCGTTCTCCATCAGCATGTCGCAGACGCGCTTGGCCAGGGCATCCAGATTGAATGGCTTGCTGATCATGTCCATGCCCGGTTCGAGGAAGTCCGAGCTGGCCGCCTGCTTGGCATAACCCGTCATGAACAGCACCGGCAGGCCAGGGCGCTGCTGCCGCGCGGCATCGGCGAGCTGGCGGCCGTTCATGCCTGGCAGGCCGACATCGGTGACCAGCATATCCACGGCCGCGCTGCTTTCGAGGATGCGTATCGCCGCATTGCCGTCGGCAGCCTCCAGCGCCTGGTAGCCGAGCATCTCCAGGACGTCGATCACCAGCAGGCGCACCGCTGGATCATCTTCGACTACCAGGACCGTTTCGCCCTGCTTGGCTCGCAGCGGGCCTTCGATCTCTTTAGCCGGTAGCGCTGCGACGCCCTCTTCTTCATACACCGGCAGGTAGAGGCTGACCTGGGTGCCTTCGCCGGGTTCGCTGGCGATCTGAATATGGCCGCCCGCCTGCCGAGTGAAGCCGTAGACCATGGACAGGCCGAGCCCGGTCCCCTGCCCGATGGGCTTGGTGGTGAAGAACGGCTCGAAGACACTGGCGAGTACCTTGGCGCTCATTCCGCAGCCGCTGTCGGTCAGGCGGAGGATGACATAGCGACCAGCGGCCAGATCACCCACCTCGCCTTGGCTGTACAGCTCGACGTTGCGGGTTTCCAGCAGCAGGCTGCCGCCGTCTGGCATGGCGTCACGGGCATTGATCACCAGGTTGAGCAGGGCGCTTTCCAACTGGTTTTCGTCGCTGGAGACCGGCCAAAGGCCCTGCTGCAGGCGATTATCGATGTGGATGTGGCGACCCAGGGTGCGGCTGAGCAGGTCGTGCATCGATTCGATCAGCTGGTTCAGCTCGACCCGCTTTAGGTTCAAGGGCTGGCGCCGGGCAAAGGCGAGCAGGCGGTGCGTGAGCGCTGCAGCGCGATTGGCCGAGGTCACCGCGGCATCGATGAAGCGCTGGGTCTCGCCATGGCGCCCGGACTGGATATAGCGCTGGATCAGGTCAAGCCCGCCGATTATGCCGGTCAGCATGTTGTTGAAGTCATGGGCGATGCCGCCGGTCAGTTGGCCCACCGCCTCCATCTTCTGCGCCTGACGCAGCGCCTCCTGCGCCTGCTCGCGGCTGGCCATTTCCTTGAGCAGGCGCTCGTAGACTTCCGCCAGCGCCTGAGTGCGCTCCTGGATGCGGCTCTCCAGCGTCTCGTTGAGTTCGCGCAGGGCCTGTTCGGCACGCCAGCGTTCGGTTACGTCCAGCGCCATGACGAAGAAACCGAGCACGTTTGCGTGGCAGTCGCGACGGGGCAGGTAATGCACCAGCATTCGACGAGGCTGGCCGTCGCGATGCGGGCTATAGGCCTCGAAGGTCACGTCCTGGCCGGCAAGCGCGGCGCGGATGTTCACCTGTCGCTCGGCATAACCGCGCTCGCCGAGCACTTCGCGCGCAGTCTTGCCCAGCAGCCATTCGGTCGAATGGCCAAACCACTCGGTGTAATAGCGGTTATTGAAGCGGAAGCGTTCCTCGGAGTCGATGTAGCCGATCAGCACCGGCAGGGCATCGGTGATCATCTTGAGTTCGGCCTCGCGCTGGCGCAGCGCATCTTCGCTGGCCTGCTGGCTGGTGATGTTCATCACCGCGCCGGGGAAGCGCAATGGCCGGCCCTGCTCGTCGCAATGGCAGCGGCCGCGGGCCAGCGCCCAGCGCGTGGCGCCATTTTCGCCGCGTAGCCTGTAGCGCTCGTCGAGATTGCCGCGCTCGGTGATGCAGCGTTGCAGTGCGGCGCGCAACCGTGGCACGTCGTCGGGATGCACATGATCGAAAAAGGCTTCGCTGCTCAGGCCCTTGGGCCCGGACTGTGCCACCGGCAGAATGCGCGATAGCTCAGCGCCAGGCGGTATTTCGCTCGATTGGATGGCCCAGTCCCAGATGCCGATCAGGTCGCTGGCTTCGAGTGCCAATTGCAGGCGCTGCTCGCTGGCTCGGTGGACTTCGGCGCTGAGCTTGTAGTGCAGGGCGGTTTGCGACAGGCGGGTTTCGGTGCGCACACGCTCGCTGGTTTCGCTCAGGCACAGCAGCAGGCCGCCGATGCTGCGCGGGGTGTCGCGGATGGGGCTGAGGGCGAGGTCGAACCAGGCTTGCTCCAGCACGCCTTCACGCTCGATCGCCAGCTGCTGGTTGCGCAATACCCGTGGCTCGCCGCGGCGGGCGGTGTCGCAAGCCGGGTTGAGCAGTTCCCAGGTCGCACCCCAGCGGTGGCAGGCTGGCTGGCCGAGTTCGGCTGGATGGCGGTCGCCGATCAGCGCTGCATGGGCATCGTTGTACAGCTGCAGCGCCTGCTCGCCCCAGAGAATGCACATCGGCAGCGGCGCTTCGAGCAGGGTGTCCAGCAGCAGTCGCAGCGCCGGCGGCCAGGTGTCCGGCGCGCCGAGCACGGTCGCTCCCCAGTCGAACCGGCGAATGCGCTCGCTCATCTCACTGTGACTGTGGGGCCAGAGTTCGGCGCCTACTGCTGCCATGTTGCTTCCTATCGATCATCCGTGGCTGAACTACGAGCGCAAGGCGTCTGCTGCCTTTCCGTTCGCTGTTTCGATGCGTGTCGGCCCGGCTCGTCCTGAGCGGGTTTGCTGCCGACGGCAACTCCCGACCTAGTGTAAGGCCTTCAGACGTCAGTGGCAGCGCCTGCCGTCACGCTTGCTCGCCGAGCAGGTTGCGCACCAGCTCCCGATAGTCGCCGACCGCGGCGAATTCTTCGGTGTCCTTGGCCGGGCGCCGGCTATCCGGCTCGCGGACCGCAAGCAGATGAGCGATGCCGAAACGCCCGGCGCTGCGCAGGATCGGCAGGCTGTCATCGATGAACAGCGCACGTGCCGGATCGAAGTCCAGATCCTGACGCAGCGCGTGCCAGAACTGTGGCTCTTCCTTCGGGTAGCCGTAGTCGTGGGAGCTGATCAGGCGGTCGAACCAGGGCGCCAGTTCGACTTTCTCGAGCTTGAGTGACAACGAGTCGCGGTGCGCATTGGTAATCAGCACCACACGTTTGCCGGCTTCGCGCAGCGCGGCGAGAAAATCGTCGGCCGAGGGACGCAGCGCGATCAGTTCGGCGATCTCGCGTTTCATTTCACGAATCGGCAGGTTCAGCTCGCGGGTCCAGTAATCCAGGCAGTACCAGGTCAGCTTGCCGACGTGTTCGTTGAACAGCGGCGCGAGTTCCAGCTCGGCCATGGCGCGGCTGATGCCGTGCAGTTCGGCGTAGCGCTGCGGCAGCAGTTCGAGCCAGAAGTGGTTGTCGAAGTGGAGGTCCAGCAGCGTGCCGTCCATGTCGAGCAGGACGGTATCGATGTCGGACCAGGGCAGGTTGGCGGTCATTGGCGGGCTCGGTCGGCGGTGGAGGGAATGACGGCTGCGGTCAACTGGTCGCAAAGCGTTCGCGGCCGGTGCAATAAGCCGGGTTATGATAGCCGCTCGCGTTTCCAGGAGTTTCCCATGCGCCAGAAACCCACAGTACTTGCCCGTGAGATCGTCGCCAGCAGCCGCCTGTTCCGTGTCGAAGAACTGCAGCTGCGTTTTTCCAATGGTGTCGAGCGCACCTATGAACGCCTGGTCGGCAGGGGTAGCGGCTATGGCGCGGTGATGATCGTGGCGCTGGCCGACGCGGAGAATGCGCTGCTGATCGAGGAATACTGCGGCGGCACCGACAGTTACGAACTGTCGCTGCCCAAGGGACTGATCGAGCCGGGTGAAGACGTGCTCGAGGCTGCCAATAGGGAGCTCAAGGAGGAGGCCGGGTTCGGTGCGCGGCGTCTGGAGCTGCTCACCGAGCTGTCGTTGTCGCCGGGCTACATGAGCCAGAAGATCCAGGTGGTGCTGGCGCGCGATCTGTATCCCGAACAGCTGCCTGGCGACGAGCCCGAGCCGATGCGGCTCGACAAGGTCAGCCTGCACGAGCTGTCG
>JGI2924J29684_1078584_pt1 | contig 71355 bp, 64 predicted proteins | sample BenlonsequencITS_FD_29684 | JGI IMG/M metagenome (IMG submission 29684)
TAGTGACAAAAATAATAAATGGCACACTATTGAGTTCTCAAACAACATACGCACACTCTGAAAACAAGATACAATGTTTGTTCTTGCTCCCCTAGCAGCTGAAGATTCATCGTAGTTCATTCAAAATTTGAAGTCAACTTCGAATTAATCTCCGTGTCACCTTGATGTGCTTTCCCTTCCGTGTAGAAGTTCCTGCGCTGTCCTGGCGACTCGAATTAATCTACACAGCCCCTCACGCAAGAACAAACCTGCAGGTTAAACACGATTTCAACGCAGACCCCTGCACGCGCATGATCATGAGACAGCAAAAGTCGGCCAAATTTAGATTGAACATGCCCCAAAGATTTCGAATCCTACTCATCCAGGCGTCGACAGCGTTATGCCGATGCAATCATTTAAATGATCATATCAATCGCCCATATGCGCTCAAAAGATATGGGATGATCAATACCAAGGTTGGAATCCGTCCCATCATTACTGGGATATACGCGTCGCCAACCCCCAAAAAAGAGGCTTCCAGTCAAACGCTCGAGAAACTAGAAGTATTCTTCTGAGAGCATTTTTGAACCGAAGACTATGACTAGACATTCGGACAATAGTAAGATGTGAGCTGAAACTCAGTTTCCATCCTTATTCAACCTGGAAGGTAGATACCGCACCATGAAGACAATCATTACTGGCGTTGATTCAAGCCAGACTGCGCTTGCCGCAGCAGAGAAGGCTGCCGAGCTCGCGGCCAGCTTTGACGCAGAACTTTACGTATTTTCTGCGTACAGCATCAGCTCTGTTGTAGCGATGCAGACCGCTAAGAGCGGAAACATGGCAGTTAAGACTTCCGATGCTTACCAGCGTCTGGCCGATGGTCAGGCTGCAGCTGCTCAGGAAGCTGCAGAATCTGTGGCTGCTATTTTGCGCAACTCTTGGCCAACACTCCAGGTCAAGGCGATTGCTGTTGAGGGACAGCCTGCTGAAGTTTTGGTTCAGCAGGCGGAGCACCTCAATGCTGATGCAATTGTTGTGGGGAACAAGAAGGCCCAGGGCTTGCAACGCATTCTCGGAAGCATCTCCCGTAATGTCGCGGCAGCAGCTAACTGCGATCTCTACATCGTGAACACCACGAGGGATTAATACGAGGGATTAATTGCTAAAAGGAGGGGTGAGCACCAGAATTTGGTGCTCACCCCTCCTTTTGGTTTTCCAGAAGTCAGACAAATGAAAAACCGCAATCATTTCAGCGATTATTAGCCGAGGATCTGAACTCCTGCGAAGTTCTTCTTGCCACGGCGCAGTACTAGCCATGAACCGTGAAGAAGATCTTCAGCGAAAGGCTCCCAATCATCCGATTCGATGCGTTCGTTGTTTACGTACGCACCGCCTTCCTTGACTGCACGCTTTGCTGCGCCCTTGGAATCAGCAAGTCCGCTGGCCACGAGCAGATCTATGATGGTGCGTGGCTCCCCTGCCTTGATTTCTGCAACTGCAGTTTCAGAAACGGATGCAGCGAGAGTTTTTTCGTCTAGGTCGCGGAGTTCTGCGCGGCCGAACAGTGCTTGAGCAGCAAGCTCGACTGCTTCGGTTGCTTCGGTTCCGTGAACCAAGTTGGTCATTTCGCGTGCAAGACGACGCTGTGCTTCGCGCTTGAATGGGCGCTCTGCAACTTCAACTTCCAACTCAGCAAGTTCTTCCTGGGTGAGGAAGGTGAACCAGCGGAGGTAACGGATCACGTCAGCGTCGGATGCGTTGATGAAGTACTGGTACCAAGCGTATGGGCTGGTCATTTCCGGATCCAACCAGAGGCTTCCGCCGCCGGTGGACTTGCCGAACTTCTTGCCGTCGGAATCGGTAACCAAAGGTACGGTCACTGCGTGGACAGAGGTGCCGTTGACGCGACGGTTGAGGTCAACGCCAGAAACGATGTTGCCCCACTGGTCACCGCCACCTACCTGCAGGGTGCAGCCGAAGCGCTTGTTCAGTTCAACGTAGTCGTTGGCCTGTAGCAGCATGTAGGAGAACTCGGTGTAGGAAATGCCGTCGGACTCGAGGCGACGCTTGACGGTGTCGCGGGCGAGCATGGTGTTGAGGGAGAAGTGCTTTCCTACATCACGGAGGAAGGTCACTACGGACATTTCGTTGGTCCACTCGGCGTTGTTGACCAGACGGGCTGCGTGCTCGCCGTCGAAATCAACGAAGCGGCTGAGCTGACCGGAGATGCGTTCTGCCCAATCAGAGACGGTGTCTGCGGAGTTCATGGTGCGCTCGCCGACATCGCGGGGGTCGCCGATCATGCCGGTTGCGCCACCTGCGAGCACGATTGGGTTGTGTCCTGCTTGCTGGAAACGGCGCAGCATGAGCAGTGGAACGAGGTGTCCTGCGTGGAGGGATGGACCGGTTGGGTCGAATCCGCAGTACAAGGTGATGGGGGTTGAAGCTTCCTCGCGAAGGGCCTCAAGGTCGGTGGACTGGTTGATGAGTCCGCGCCAGGAGAGTTCGTCAATGATGTTCATGGTGTTAAAAATGTCCTTGATGTACTTCTAGTTGTTGGGGGTCCACTCGGTGGCTTCGTCGATGAGAAGCACCGGAATTCCGTCGTCAATGCGATAGGCCAGGTTGAGGCGTTCGTTGACCAAGAGCTGTTCGCTCTCCAGATATCGAAGTGGGCCCTTGTCCTTTGGGCAGGCCAGGACTTCAAGAAGCTGTGGATCAAGACTCATACGGACCATCCTACCGGGCAGGAAAAACTTAACTGCATTGAGTGGCTATTCCCGGAATTCTTCTGGCAGTTGACCAAATTGCATGCGCAGTGCGCGACCGTGATCTTCAAGGTTATTAAGGCCTTGTTCTTGGATCGCATTGAAGATCTTCATCGTCTCGGAGTTCAGGAGGTCGAAGGATTCAATGAGGTCTTCGACTGCCCGAGGATCGTTGCGGGTGGGGATCTTCAGGTAAGCGTCGATAATGCCTGGGATGTACTGGTTGATAATTGAGCGAATGGTGACTTGGTGCTCGGGAAAATTGGTCAGGCTTGTCCAGTTACCAATGACCAATTGCAGTGAGCTGTCTAGCCTCTTAATCGCTTCGATCACTGGTGCTGCAGCACCGTGGCTATACATAGTTCTCACGAGTTCTTGAGACCTGGCTGCAAGCAGACCCGGGCTATCTAATTCGGGAGTTGCCTGAACCGGAGGGAGTTCCTTCTTCGGAGGGTTTTTAGGTGTAAGTGCCACCGCAGCGCCGTATCCGGCGATGGCGACAACAGGCCAAAATGCTCCGAGTCCGATCACTAAGTGCAGCGCGATAATCAGCGTTGCAATAGCGATACCCGCGAGATTCTTGCGGGAGAAAAAGAAGGATCCTCCATTATTGGTAGGCACGAATCTCCTTAAATGCTTCGTCTAGGTCACCGTTGATGGCGTCAAAGGTCTCACCGCCGGTTGTTGCTGCCAATTGTTCCATATCCGCAACATTGGCTTCACCGTAAAGGATGACAAACACTGGAATTGATCGGATATTGCTAGGAAGCGCGTTCCATTCGGTGAGGAATTGATCGTAGGTTCGTCCTGCGGTGAGTTCGCCGTCGGTCATGAGCACGATGGATGGGATGTAGTCGCCACCAGCGGACTCTGCGTAGGCGGCGAGCACTGCGTCGTAAATTCCGGTTCCGCCGTCTGCTTGCAAGGCTTCAACGCGCTGCTGCAGATCGGTGCGGCTTGGGCTGCCCACCGCACCGAGGGTTTCGCTGATTACTTCGTGTGGCCCGAAGCTGAAAGGAATGATCGATACTTTTTCGCGGTCGCGCAGGGACACGTTGGCAAGGTCAGTGGTCGCGCCGCCGCTGATCAGGTCTGACATGGTGTCTTTGAGCAAGGTGATGCGCTGGCCCAGCATGGATCCGGAAACGTCGAGCACAAAGGTGGTTTCGCCTGGGACGCGGAATTGATTGGTGTAGGCGTCGATAAGCGCGTCGGTGACCGTCTTGCTCCCTGGGAAGGGAGCTTCGATGATGGTCTGCGAGCTAAGCTCCGCTGGGAGCGTTGCGTTCGCGGTGGTCGGACGTCGATAAGTATCTGTTAAAGCGTCGGGGTGCTCAGCGAACCAGCCGGCCAGCTCTGCTACATGCTCGCCCTGGTCGGAGCCCGTGATCGTAGAGAGCGGGTAATCGGCGCTGACCACGCCATCGGCGGGCACCACGACGGTGATATCGGCGCCGTCTTCGCTGATCATGGTGTGCAGGACGGACTCGTAGTTGATGATCGCATTCGCGCGGTCAGGCTGTTCCAGGAAAGTGTCTTTGAGCCAGCCAGAGGAACCGGAGGTGATGGTTTGGCCGGAAAGGGATGTGGACATCGGCTCGGCGATCGCGGGGATGTCGTTGGTTGTTAAGGCCTGGCCGGTATCAGCATATGCCGTGGCCATGGCAACGAGCGCGGAAAATCCGGAGTTGGAAGTGGCCGGATCGGTCATACCGAAGGTGAAATCTTGGGTCTGCGAGGCCTGGCCCAGCTCTTCCCAGGTTGGCTGGCGCTGATCCCAGCCGAGCTCCTGGGCCATGGAAGTTTTCACACCGAACGCCACGGGAGAGGTCGCGATTTTGGTGGTCTCCCCCAGCTTGTTGGAAGCGCCGATCAGATCGACGTAACGGTTGGTGGCAAACCAGGTGGCATCATAGTCCTGGTCAAAAGCGCCATCCATGAGGGCTTGGCTGTTGCTGAGTGTGCCGCCTGGAAAGCTCAGTTCAATATCAAAACCCAAGTCGTCGGAGGCTTGCTCGATCGCGGGCTGCAGATCTTCCAGCTCTGTGGCGGCCACAATCTTCAAAGTCTCAGAGGAACCACCCAGGCCCCCGCCGAGGCTATCGATAGAATCCGAAACAGTTGAACAACCTGCCAGAAGCACCAAGCTCAAGCCCAGCGCTGTACCTTTTACAAGATTTTTCATAGATCTGTGTCCTCTTCTGCTGGGGTGGCACTGTACGATGCGCCCACGCCATCAATGAGTCGTTCTAGGAAGTCATAGTCCGGCGGATCAATGACATTGAGGTTGTTGGGCATGCGGTCGGTCATGCCAGCATCGGCGATCATTGCGGAGTTCTTTGGCCTAAAACCGTGTTTGACTGCCAACTGCTGCAGGGTTTCGTCGGTTTCTAGGAGTTCGCCGATCTCCGCGCCGACGTCACTCAAGCTAACCACCGTATGCGTGCTGTACACGGTGGGGCTTGGATACACTAGTTCCATATCGCCGGAAATCCGTGAGTTTTCCTTGTTTTGTTCCGCGAGGAACTGGGCTTCGTAGATCATCACCATTGGTTTAGAACCCATTCCTTGGGAGAGGTATTCATCAAACGGGCCGGCGGAGGTGCTTTCGGTATAGCCCTGGCCCACGAACAGTTGGCTAAGCTCTGGGATGATGGCATCGGCTTCCGCAGTGCTGCTCACCGTTTTTCCGCCATTTTTCACCCAGGACATCATTGATAGGTACATGGCCGCCGAGTTAGAGGTGCGCACATCGGTGGTAGAAATCTGCACGACGCGGTTGGACTGATAGTTGGGGCTAAGTTCGCTCCAGCGGGTTCCGGCTTGGGTTTCATTCAACAACGCGCCCAAATCGATGGTGTCGGTGCCGCCTACATTGCTCACGATCCCCTTGGTTTCCAACATGTCGGTGATGGTTCCGAATGTTGCTACCGCCATAGGCGAATAGAATGGGGTGAATCGGCCCGTCGTGGTGTTGGCTTCGGAGATCTTCTGCGCAGCTGGTGCAGAGGATGGGAACGCGAAATCGTACGGGCTCAAGTCCACATCAGTGGCGATCCGACGAGATCCTGCGGTGTCCACGTTAACTTCAAAGCCGTGGTCGGCGAAGGCTTCAACGACTTCTGGATCTTCGAAGAATTCCTTCTTTTCCGAGCCAATTACTGCTCTGACCTCGGTCAAGTTACTTGATCCGAAGAGCTTTGGCATGGCGATGGTTCCGCGGCCCACCAAGACCGCTAATACCGCGATGACCAGCAGGATGATGCCTAAAAATACGGAAAATCCCCTGCCTCGAGATTTTCTTGAGTAATCAGGGGAACCATTCATGAATTGATAATAAATGGCCTGTGCAACTCCCGCAATCGGAAAGCAGCACAGGCCATAAACTAATGCTTATCGACGTACCCCCGCACGTGCCCACTCCGCGTGAGCGGTACTTGCGGCATCGACACGTGCGCGTTGCTCCGCAACCCGCACGCCCGCGGTTCCACCGCGCGTTGCACGGGAAGCCACTGCACCATCAATGGTGAGCACTTCCCGTACCTCTGGGGTCAGACGTGCATCAACGCCACTGAGTTCTTCATCAGTGAGATCGATAAGGTCCACTCCCCTGGACTCCGCGATCCGCACGCAAGCGCCGGATGCTTCGTGTGCCTCACGGAATGGAACGCCCTGGCGCACCATCCACTCAGCCAAGTCGGTGGCAAGGGTGAAACCTGCTGGTGCAAGTTCACGCATGCGCTCGGTGTTGAAGGTCAAGGTGGAAACCAAACCAGTCATTGCAGGGAGCAGCAGGTTGAGCTGCGCCACGGAATCTACGATTGGTTCCTTATCTTCCTGCAGGTCGCGGTTGTACGCTAAAGGCTGTGCCTTCAGGGTAGCCAGCAGACCGGTGAGGTTACCGATCAAGCGACCAGACTTGCCACGGGTCAGCTCTGCCACGTCAGGGTTCTTCTTCTGCGGCATGATTGAGCTGCCTGTGGACCAGGAATCAGACAAGGTGATGTAACCAAATTCTGGGGTGCACCATGCGATGATTTCTTCAGCCAAGCGGGACATATCCACTGCAAGCTGCGCCAGCACGAAGGCGGTTTCAGATGCGAAATCGCGGGAGCTGGTGGCATCAATGGAGTTATCTGCTGCGGAATCAAAGCCGAGTTCTTCAGCGATTGCTTCAGGGTTGAGCTTCAAAGAGGAACCAGCAAGTGCGCCGGAACCGTAAGGAGACACCGCAAGACGCTTGTCCAGGTCACGGATACGATCAATATCGCGCAGCAAAGGCTGTGCGTGTGCCAGCAGCTGGTGTGCCAGAAGGACCGGCTGAGCTGCCTGGAAGTGGGTCTTGCCTGGCATGATCGCGCCTGCATGTGCCTTAGCTTGGGCGCTGAGGGCGTCGACAAGCTCGGTTGTTCCCAGCGCGATGTCGCGCACTGCGTCGCGGACCCACATGCGGAACAGGGTTGCCACCTGGTCGTTGCGGGAACGACCAGCGCGCAGACGGCCGCCCACCTCAGGACCAACGCGGTCAATCAGACCGCGTTCCATCGCGCCGTGCACATCCTCATCAGAAGGCAGCGGACCGAAGGTTCCGTCGGCGACATCCTTGCCCAGCTGATCAAGCCCAGCCAGCATGGTGGCTAGATCTTCATCAGAAAGTAGATCTGCTTGGTGCAAAACCTTGGCGTGTGCCTTGGAGGCCAACACATCATAAGGGGCCAAAACCCAGTCGAAATGAGTGGAGACACTCAAGGCGAACATGGCCTCGGAGGGTCCACCGGAGAAGCGGCCGCCCCACAGCGCACCTTCATTGGTTCCGTGCTGTTCCATGTGGTGTTCTTCTACTTTCTAAATACTTGAAGTTCTAGTCTGGATGCTTGAAAAGGTGGCTTAGTTGTTGCCAGCTTCGCGATCGCGCTTGTTAGCGATCTTGGAGGACAGACCGTGCAGCTGGACAAAGCCCTTAGCCAGGGTCTGGTCGAAGGTGTCGCCGGTGTCGTAGGTAGCCAGGTTGAAGTCGTACAGGGAGTGGCTGGAACGACGACCATTGATGGTGATGGAACCTGCGTGCAGAACCATGCGGATATCGCCGGTGACGTGCTCCTGGGTGGAATCAATGAACGCGTCCAGGGAGCGCTTCAGAGGTCCGAACCACAGGCCGTCGTATACTTCCTCAGCCCAACGTGCGTCAACGCCGCGCTTGTAGCGAGCCAGTTCGCGCTCGATGGTGACATCTTCCAAAGCCTCGTGAGCCTTAATCAGTGCGATTGCGCCTGGTGCTTCGTAGATTTCGCGGGACTTGATGCCCACGAGACGGTCCTCAACCATGTCAAGGCGGCCAACGCCCTGTGCGCCTGCACGACGGTTCAGCTCTTCAATAGCCTGCAGTACGGAGACTGGACGGCCATCGATGGAGACTGGCTTGCCACCCTCGAAGGAGATGATGACCTCATCTGGAGCGTTACCCAGAGCTGGATCCTCGGTGTATGCGTAGATGTCCTTGGTTGGAGCATTCCACAGATCTTCCAGGTAACCGGTCTCAATAGCGCGGCCCCAGACGTTCTGGTCGATGGAGAATGGGGACTTCACGGACTGCTCGATTGGAACGTTGTTCTCCTCGGCGAAGGCGATAGCCTTGTCGCGGGTCCATGCGAAGTCACGAGCAGGTGCAATGATCTCCAGGTTTGGATCGGTGTCCATGAAGCCGACCTCGAAACGAACCTGGTCGTTGCCCTTACCAGTGCAGCCGTGTGCAACGTGGGTACCGTTGAACTGCTTGCCAGCCTCAACGAGGTGCTTGACGATCAGTGGGCGGGAGATTGCAGAAACCAGTGGGTACTGCTTCATGTACATGCCGTTTGCCTTGATGGTTGGCAGGCAGTACTCCTCAGCGAACTCATCCTTTGCATCAACAACGATGGACTCAGCTGCACCGGCATCCAATGCACGCTGGCGAACGTTGTCCATGTTCTCTCCACCCTGGCCCAGGTCGAGGGAAACTGCGATGACTTCACCATCAATCATCTTCTTCAGGTATGGAATTGCCACAGTGGTGTCCAGACCGCCGGAGTATGCAAGAACGATGCGGTTAGTCATGAGGTGTGCTCCTTCATTTTAAGTTCCTTGCCAGCCGTGGTGGACAGCAAGGATGTTTAAAGAAAATTATTGTGTTGAAAGGGTTGGTATTCCTCGAAAAAACACTCGGGTTATACCTTACCTGCCTGCATTAACAAGCGATTAACAAGCCTTGAACTAGGGGCGCTTTAAGTGGTGCGCCCGCTGAGTAATTCACCTAGTTCTTTACCTGTGAGCGGATCACGGGCGAGAACGAAAACGGTGTCATCACCAGCGATGGTGCCAACGACTTCTTTCAGCCCCACCCTATCGATGAAACTTGCCAGGTACTGGGCAGCTCCCGGCGGGGTGCGCAGCATCGCGATGTTGCCGGAATGATCTGTAGAAACCAGCAGTTCATCAAGCATGCGGCGCAGCTTCTCCGACGGACCCCGGAGATCTTCGCGGGCGATGCTATCTACTGGGCCGACCGCGTAGTAGGCGCGTCCCCCATCGGGGCGAACCTTGCGTGCACCGAGTTCATCGAGATCTCGGGACAAGGTGGCCTGGGTGATATCGATGCCTTCATCCAGCAGCAATTCAGACAGTTGTACCTGGCTGGTGACTTTTTGTTTGTCCAAAATCTGCAAAATGAGAGCTTGGCGTGCAGTGCGAGTCACGGGATTTAAGTTTTCCGGTGTTGACGGGGTTGAGCCAAGGGACATGTCTTACCTCGGCTGGTTGGCCAGCAGCCACACCAGCAGTGCTTTCTGAGCGTGGAGGCGGTTTTCTGCTTCATCGAAAACTTTGGACGCTGGTCCATCAATCACGGAGGCTGCCACTTCTTTGCCACGGTAGGCAGGAAGGCAGTGCAGGAAGATGGCGCCGTCGTTAGCTTTCGCCATGACCTCATCGTTGACCTGGTAAGGAACGAAAGGTGTGGTGCGATCGATGCCGTCGTTTTCCATACCCATGGATACCCAGGTATCGGTGATGACAACATCGGCGCCGGCAACCTCGTCGAGGCTGTCGGTGACAACAACCTTCGCGCCGGTTTCCTGGCCACGCTTTTCCGCGCGCTCCACGAATTCCGCACGAGGCTGGAACCCTTCAGGAGCGATGATGGAAATATCCATGCCCGCGGTGGCAAAGCCAATCATGTAGGAGTTGGCCATGTTGTTGTCGCCATCGCCCAGGTACACAGCCTTCTTACCCTTAAGGCCTGCTGGGCCTTCTTCAGGGCTGAGGTTTTCCACGATAGTCTGCAGATCAGCCAGAATCTGGCATGGGTGCAGATCATCGGACAAGGAGTTCACCAGCGGCACAGTGGACGTCTCCGCCATGGCGTGGAAATTGCTGTGTGCGTAGGTGCGCCACACAATTGCTTCCACGTAGCGGGACAATACAGCTGCGGTGTCCTGCAGGGACTCGCCCTTACCCATCTGTGAGCTACCGGAATCCACGACGATGGCGTGTCCACCCAAATGAGCGATGCCCGCGTCGAAGGAGAAGCGAGTACGAGTTGAAGTCTTATCAAAAAGAACTGCAACGGACTTTGGTCCCTCGAGTGGACGCTCCGAAAACGGCGCTGCCTTGAGCTTTGCGGCTAGGGTCAAAACCTCTGCCTGCTCTGCAGGGGTGAGATCATCATCAGCCAGAAAATGGCGAACCTGTGGTTGTGAAGTCATAAGTTTGAGTCCTTTATGCGATTGTCTCGGCAATAGCCTTGACTGCGTCTGCGATTTCTTCGTCGGTGATCACCAGCGGCGGGGTCAAACGGATAATGTTGTCCGCCGGTGCATTCAAAATAACGCCGTGCTTAAAACCATCAAGAACAGCTTGCTTTGCGACGTCGCGCTCCAGCACCACGCCCAACATCAAGCCCCTGCCACGGACGTCTACAACGCCGTCAACCTTGGCAAGAAGTTCCTTGAACAGCTCGCCCTTGCGGGCAACTTCTGCGCAGAAAGCGTCATCGACAACAGACAGCACTGCCTTGGCAGCTGCACAAGCAACTGGGTTGCCACCGAAAGTGGTGCCGTGCTTGCCTGGGGTCATCAATTCAGCTGCACGGCCAGTGGCCAAACAAGCACCGATGGGAAGACCGCCGCCAAGTCCCTTGGCCATGGTCACCACATCGGGAACAACGCCATCGTGCTGATGTGCAAAGAAATCGCCGGTACGGCCAACGCCAGTCTGGACTTCATCGGTGATCATCAAGATGCCGTACTCATCGCACAGCTCGCGCACTGCCTTGAGGAATCCTTCAGGTGCTGGAACAACGCCCGTTTCACCCTGGATTGGCTCGAGGAAGATAGCAGCCACATCCGTTGGGTTGGTTTCTACCATTTTGCGCAAGTAATCGGTGTCGCCGTAAGGGTAGAACTCCACACCGCTTGGCATTGGCAGGAACGCTTCACGCTTGTCTGGCTGGCCAGTCAGCGCGAGGGAACCCATGGTGCGGCCGTGGAAACCATGAACTGCAGCCAGAATCCGGGAACGACCAGTCAAGCGTGCAATCTTGAAAGCAGCCTCGTTTGCTTCGGCGCCCGAGTTGCAGAAGAAAACCCGGGTTTGCGCGGCGAGGGTGGCGTCGTCAAGCGAAAAACGCTTGATGAGCTCCTCGGCGACCTCGACGACGGGCCTGGATGCGAACAAGTTTGAGACGTGACCAAGTTGGCCGATCTGGTTGGTGACCGCCTCGATGATCGCCGGGTGGGCGTGGCCCAACGCGTTGACTGCGATGCCCGCGAGCAAGTCGATGTAGACATTGCCCTGGTCATCAGTGACGGTTGCGCCCTTGCCGGACACCAGCTCAACTGGTGGGGTGCCGTACGTATTAATAATGACCTGTGGCCAAGTTTCCAGCGTGCTCATTTACAGTTCCCCATCCTTGTCGTCTTTTCTAAAAACGGTGCCTTCAGGATAATTCTCCCGATCAAAAACATCCGGCAGCACCATCGTGCCAATTCCACCCATGGTCAAAAGCTCCAGCAACACCGAGTGCGCGATGCGGCCGTCAATGACATGAGCAGCGCTTACTCCCCCACGCACCGCGTTCAAGCAAGACTCCATCTTTGGAATCATGCCGGAATCAAGTCCCGGAAGAATGGCCTCCAGCTCGGTGGCCTTGATCTTGGACACCAGTGAGCTCTTATCAGGCCAATCGGTGTACAGACCTTCCACATTGGTGAGAACCAGCAGGCGTTCTGCACCAATCGCTGCAGCCAAAGCACCTGCTGCGGTATCGGCGTTAATGTTGTAAATCTGGCCGTCTTCGCCTGGAGCAATCGTAGAGACCACAGGAATGCGACCGGCCTCGATGATATCCATCAAGGAAGAGGCATCGACATTAATGATGTCTCCGACCAAACCAATATCAGTGGGTACGCCATCGATGTTGACCATGCGCTTCTGCGCGGTAAACAGGCCGGCATCCTCACCGGAGGTTCCCACAGCGTAAGGGCCATGAGAGTTGATCAAACCAACTAAATCGCGACCGACCTGACCAAAGAGCACCATGCGCACAATGTCCATGACCTCAGGAGTGGTCACACGGAAACCACCCTTGAACTCGCCCTGGAGACCCACACGGTTTAGCATCTCAGAAATCTGAGGTCCACCACCGTGCACCACCACTGGTTTTGCGCCCACGGTGCGCAAGAAGACCATGTCGGCAGCAAAAGCAGCCTTGAGATCATCATCCACCATGGCGTTTCCGCCATATTTCACGACAACAATCTTGTCGCGGAAGTGCTGCAACCATGGCAACGCCTCAGCGAGGACATTTGCGCGCACCTCAGAGCCTAAATCTTTGATCAAGTCATTCATGCCTGTGCCCTTTTCCCTGCTTGTTAGTTGGAGTGCTGTTTCTTTTTAAGAGCTGTACGCGGAGTTGATCTCCACGTAGGAGAAGCTCAGGTCAGTGGTTCGAACTGTTGCCTGGCCTTCCCCACTGGTGCCCAAATCAATTCGGACATCAATGTCAGCGCCGGAAAGATCCACCTCACGAGCACCAGGAGCGCCAGTGGAATCAAGGCATACTGCTTGACCATTGAAGAACACAGAAATCTTCTCTGGTTCCATATCAGCATCAGCCATGCCGACTGCAGCCAACACGCGACCCCAGTTTGGATCAGATCCAAACATTGCGCACTTGAACAAATTGTCACGAGCAACAGTGCGAGCCGCATTAATCGCCTGCTCGTTGTTGGTGGTTCCCACCACTGTCACAGCAACGCGCTTGGTCACACCCTCTGCATCAGCCTGAAGCTTCGCTGCGATATCAGAACAAGCTGCGTACACCGCATCGTTGAGTTCATCCTGAGTTGGGGTGATTCCGCTAGCGCCAGATGCCAGCAGGAACACGGTGTCATTGGTGGAGGTTGATCCATCAATATCCAGGGTGTCAAACGTAACGGCCGTAGCATTAGCCAGCGCGATCTGAGCCATTTCCTGAGTAACGGATGCATCAGTGGTCAAGCAGACCAGCATGGTGGCAAGAGACGGCGCCATCATGCCCACGCCCTTGCCCATTCCGCCGACAGTCCAACCATCAGCAAACACGACGGTTTCCTTATCCACCGTGTCAGTGGTCATGATCGCCTTGGCAGCAGCTGCACCATTGTCACCCAAAGCGCCCTCAGCGGTCAGCTGATCAATACCTGCATTGAGCTTATCCATCGGAAGCAACTCACCAATAAGACCAGTGGAACACACACCAATATCGGAATCCTCCAAGCCCAAATTTTGAGCTAGATGAGAAACAGACTCACGAGCATCCTTCTCACCCTGCAGACCATTACACGCATTAGCATTACCAGCGTTGTACAAAACAGCCCTGATCTGGCCATCAGCAACGTTCTCTCGGCTCACCTTCACAGGCGCTGCGAAAACTCGGTTACGTGTAAACACGGCCGCTGCGGAAAACTCTGGACCCTGGTTAACCACCAACGCCATGTCAGGATTGCCAGAAGCTTTAATACCCGCGGTCGTTGCAGAAGCAACGAAGCCTTTCGGCGCGGTAATGCCTTTTTCTGCCATGTGGAACTCCTACTGAATTAGATGTGTTTGTTGTGTTTGCTGGTTAGGGCGCTTGGTTTGAAGCGCCGCTTTAAGGCGCTACTTTAAGGTGCGACGCCGACCTGTGGCAGGCCTGCTGCCTCATCAAAACCAACGCTTAAGTTCATGCACTGAACAGCGGCGCCGGCAGTTCCCTTGGTGAGGTTATCGATTGCGGAGGTAACAAGGACTTTGCCTGCTTCCTCATCAATTTCTACCTGCACGTGGCACATGTTGGAGCCAAGAACTGCTTGGGTTTGTGGCTGTGCACCTTCTGGAAGAACATGCACGAAGGTTTCCTGTGCATAGAACTCTTCATATACTGCGCGAGCCTGTTCTGCGGTAACGCCTTCTTTCAAAGGTGCGGTTGCAGTGGTGAGAATTCCGCGAGGTAACGGTGCAAGCACTGGGGTGAAGCTCACCTTGACTGGCTTGTCGCTGACTTCGCCGAGGTTCTGGGCAATTTCCGGGGTGTGGCGGTGCTTTCCGGAGGTGTTGTACGCCTTGAGTGAACCCATGGTTTCCGAGCCAAGTAGTGCAACAGATGCTTTCTTACCTGCACCTGATACGCCGGTGATGGACACTACGGAAACATCTGGCTCGATAAGTCCCGCTTGAACCGCAGGAAGAAGAGCCAAGGTTGCACCGGTTGGGAAACATCCTGGCACTGCTACACGCTTAGCACCACGAAGAGCCTCGCGGTGTCCTGGCATTTCTGGAATGCCATAAGGCCATGTTCCCTGGTGCTCTGAGCCGTAGAACTTCTCCCAATCTGCAGCATTTTGCAGACGAAAGTCAGCTGCACAGTCAATCACTGTGACATCTGGTCCGAGCTGAAGTGCAATTTCTGCAGAGAATCCGTGTGGAAGTCCTAGAAATACGACATCATGACCGGCTAGAGTTTCAGCTGTGGTGTCTTGAATAACACGATCCGCCAACTGCGGAATGTGTGGCATCAATTCACCGAGCGTGCTGCCTGCGGTTGATGCCGCGGTGAGTGCTCCGATTTCTAGTTCACCAGATGCATAAGCTGGATGGCCTAAAAGGAGACGAAGGATTTCTCCGCCGGCATATCCACTGGCTCCTGCGATTGCAACCTTGATTGTCATAGTTACACCATACACGTTATGCATGATCATGCAAATTATTCATGCATAAATTTTTGATTCATTGCGGGGGTGTGCATAAAAGACGGGTTAGACATGCAAAAACCCACCTACAGCTAAAACTGCAAGTGGGTAAAAGCATGAATTTTTAGTAGCCAGCGTGTCCGCCGCCACCACCTGGAAGTGCAGGTGGCGCGTCAGCTGCAGGTGCTTCCTGAACTGGAGCTGGAGCCTGCTCGACTGGTGCAGGTGCTTCCTGAACCGGTGCCGGAGCCTGCTCAACTGGAGCTTGCTCCACGACAGGTGCCTGCTCAACAGGTGCCTCGACTGGAGCCTCTTCCACAGGAGCTTCCACTGCTGGCTCTTCAACTGCGGAAGATTCCTCGGAAGTAGCCGCGGTGCTGGAGCTAGAGCTGCTGGAGGAGCTGGAAGTGGTCGAAGAAGAGGTGGTTGAGGTTTCTTCGGTGGTGTCCTCAGAGTCGCCACAAGCGACCAGTGATGCGGACAGGGCCAGTGCTGCAGCGGAAGCCGCAAGCTTACGGTAAATAGCCATATGTTTTCCTTCCCTAAGATTTGATTCCGGTAGCTACCTTAGCGGGAGCTTCGGAGTTTTCTGTGAGATTCTCAGCGCGAGTCTCAACTTTTAACGGCTTTTCGGGGCTTTTGCCGAAGAGAACTTTCAGGTCACGGACCAAAATATTGGACTGCTTCAAGCGCCTACTCCCCTTCTTGCGCGCCGTGGCCTTCATCAAAGGATCATCAACGAAGGTAAACAGCACCCACGCGAGAATGACCGACACGATGAAACACACCACTGCATAGAATGCCCAGCCAAGGAAGCCGTATTCTTTGCCAGCAATGAAATAGCGCTGCACAAACACCATGACGGGGAATTGCACCATGTAGAAGGCAAAGGAAATATTACCCAACAAAACTGCGCGAGGCGAGGCGATTTCCCCACTCTTGCCTTCAATGTCTCTCACCGCAAGCGTTGCCACAACAAAAGCCATTGGCAGGGACATGATGACAGACATCTTGAATGCCAGTGGCACAAACCAAGTAGCAACAAAAGAAACAGCCAGTGCGATCAGCGGGATGGTGATGTTGGTGTTTTTAAACATGCCTTCAGCAACCAGCTTCGCGCCAAACACACCGAGGTAGAACTCGATGAGTCTGGTCAGCGGGAAGTAGTAAGACAGCCAGTAAGATTCCAGCACGGGAATTTCTTCCTGCATAAACCACACTGGATCGGCGTGAACTTCCGCGACCGGTGACACATTGGTGTCCCACAGGCGAGGAACAAAGAAGTTCTCAATCCCCTTTGGTCCGTCCGCATAAAAGTGAATCACTGTAATCAGCGCCAGGCTCACGGCAAAGGTGATGCCAAATGCCCACCAGTTGCCCACGCCCTTCACTTTGCGCACTAACGGAATAAACAGCGGGAACGTCAGGTAGAACAGCATTTCCGCGCCCAGCGACCACGATGGTACATTCAATCCACCCAGCGTCACCCAATCAGGATTCCACGTGTGGATGAGCAGCGCATTCGGCAGCCACAGCTCTACTCGCGCAAAATCCAGCACCCAGGTAATGCCTGTAGTCGTGAACTTCGCCGACGCCACAATAAACATCGCCAACGCAATCAAGTGCATGGGATAAATCTTGGTGATGCGGCGCTTGCAGTAATACAGCACATTCTTCATGCCCTTGAGCTGGCTATTTGACCAATAGATCAAAAATCCGGACAAGATAAAGAAGAAGGTTACACCAGCTGAACCCAGCTGCATGGGGACAAATTTATGGATTGTGGCAAACAGTTCCGACTGCTGGAACGGATACACCGACAAAAACACCAACGCATGCAAAAAATAAACAGCGAGCGCCGCGAGCCACCGCGCTCCAGTGAGCGACGGCAGATTCGGGCGCTTGCCGCTAATGCTTTTCGACGTCATCTTTAGGCGTTTACTCGATCTCGCAGGATCCCTGCAGTAACCGAGTCTCCCTTAACAGATGGGTGCCACGGACCGCCGACGATTTCTGCACGTGCATCAAAGACACCGTTGACCCAAGGATCGTTGGAGCAGCTGTCGTGCCCTTCAGTCGCGCTACGCAGATCAACGTGGCTGACGCCGAGGATTCCAGCAGCACCATCAATCGCCATGTCCAACTTGTTCATGAACGAAACCAGCGCAGGTGCATCATTTTTCACCAGTGGGGTTCCACCAAGGCGAACACATACCTGACTTCCGCTGCGAGCGGTGTATTCCTGGTAACCAACCAAGGTGATCTCTGCGTTTGGTGCGTAGTACTTCAAGTAGTCAATGACTGGCTTCATGCGCTCTGCATAGTTTTCAGCAGTAACTGCATTTGGATCCTGCATCTTGCCAGCAGCAACCGCAGCATCGCCACAACCAGCGAACACATCAGTCAAGCAGGTCTGAACAGACTGCAGAAGGTTCACATTGGAAAGGCCCCACTGATCATTCTTGCCCAACTGAACAAAAATATCGGTGGTGTTTGGGCCGATTGCGCCACGAGCTTCAGCATGGCGGACTTCATCAGAGAAGTGGAATCCATCAGAGTTGATCGATGCACCGGAGCAGGAGACATCAATGAGGTCTCCCGCGCCAAGTCCCAGCTGAGACTGCAGCTGATCTGCCCAGTTGTTTGCACCCTTGAGGCAGCCACGCTCATCGGTACGGAATGGAGCATTGGTGCCAGAGGTGTGGGAGTCACCGAAAACAACGACCTTTGCGCCACCTTCAGGAGCACGGCTATCAGCCACACCACCACTTGAGGTGAGTGCTCGAGTGATGTCTGTTGATGAGCTGCCACTACTTTGTGCTGTTGCGGGTGTCATTAATCCAACCAGTACAGCAGATGCTGCCAATGCTGCACCGATCACAGAGGCCAGTTTTCGCTGAGCCATGTTTGCTTCTCCTTTTCCCGCTCGCACCTTTTGGGGAACTGTTGTGGGACTGTTATTCGACGTACAAAACAATAACAGGCGATCACGATTTCAATGCATTTGCCTGCCAATCAATTAACTTCAGTCACAACAGTAACACCAGTTACTGTATTTTGGGTGTTTAAGCAAAAACTAACTGTTTCCTCAGCTCCCCCACCGCCACAACCCGAAACTTCGATTTCACGGCAGCAATTTCACATCAGCGGGTTCTCGGGGGCGATTTCTTACCTACAATACTGCTAGGAAAATCATCAAGAACCTATTGAAATTGCCCTTAAGAAATTGAGTATGCAAAATTGAGCGCAAGGTATCGAACTTAAGGGGCGACTTCACATCCCACGACTTCACGTACTCAACTTCTCACCGCACGACTTCACGAGGAAAAGCCGGAAAATCACACTGAAGTCGACCACGTGAAGTCGGTGTCGCAGTTCACAGCACAGCAAAAGACGCCCCGGTGGGATTAACCACCAGGGCGCCTATAGAACCTATGTGAAACTAGCCACGCATTTCAGCGTTGAATTTCTCCTTTGCTAGCTCTGCTGCCTGAAGTCGTGCTTCGTTGGCTTCCTCATCGGTGAGGGTGCGGTCGGTTGCGCGGAAACGCAGGGAGAACGCGAGGGATTTCTTGTTCTCGCCGAGCTGTTCGGAGCGGTAGACGTCGAAAAGCTCGACCGTTTCGATCAGTTCGCCGGCGCCGGCTTCGACAACTGCGCGGACATCTTCGGCCGGGATGGTCTCATCCACAACTAGGGCGATGTCTTGGTGCAGTGCTGGGAAGGAGGACAGGACTGGCGCTGGGAGGTTTTCTACCAGTGGCAGTGCGCTGAGATCCAGTTCCATTGCACAGGTGCGTGCTGGTAGACCGGCCTTTTCCAGGATCTGTGGGTGAAGTTCGCCAGCGTAACCGACGGGGGTACCGTCGATAAGCAATGCGGCGCAACGACCTGGGTGCCAAGGAAGCGCGTCGGCGTTGGCCAGCTCCAAGGTGACGCCAGCAGCGCGGGCGACTGCGCGCGCGGATTCAATCGCGTCGGCGAAGGTGTAGGCGCGGCCCTTGCCCCATGGGCCTTCGAACTCGATGTTGCCGGTGCCCACGGTTGCGACATGCAGTGGCTGGTTTGGCAGTGAATCCACCAGTTCTGCCACGACAGACTCTTCAGGGCGTGAAGCAACAGATGGCATTGGGGAAACGCCGGATCCGTGCTCGAAGGCGACCTGCTGCAGGCCGAACAGGGAGAAATCGTTGTGTCCACGTGCAACGTTGCGCTTGACAGCATCGAGCATGGAGGGCAGCAAGGAGGTGCTCAGGACGTTGCGTTCTGCCTCAAGTGGGTTGAGAACGGAAACGGTCTTGCGGCGCTCGTCGTCTGCTGCGAGTCCCCATACATCGAAGACCTCTGGGTCCATGAATGGGCTTGGGATGATTTCGGCGTAGCCAGCGTAAGCCAAAGCGTGGCCAACGGCGCGGCGGCGCTTCTGTGCATCGGTTAGTCCACGGCCTGCTGGTGCGGTTGGGATGATGGTTGGAATTGCTTCCAAACCTTCGAGGCGGAGTACTTCTTCCACGAGGTCAGCGGACATGGTGAGGTCACCGCGCCAGGTTGGAGGGGTTACTTCCAAGGTGTCGCCGGAAACAGCGACGGTGCATCCGACCTCTTCCAGACGAGCGATCACAGTTTCTGCGGAATAATCCACGCCTGCGAGCTCGGAAGGTCGAGTGACCTTCATGGTGATGGGTTGCATGGCAGGGACATCACCAACGAGGGTGCGACCCGCATCGACGGTGCCGCCTGCGATCTCCACGAGAAGGGTTGCTGCGATATCGAGGGCGATTTCCACGATCGCAGGGTCAACGCCACGCTCGAAACGTCGAGAAGCTTCGGAGCTCAACTTGTGGCGACGTGAGGTGCGCGCAACGGTGATGGTGTCCCAGGTTGCGGCCTCGAAGTAGACATCGGTGGTGGTGTCAGAGATCTCGGAGGTGAGACCACCCATAACGCCAGCCAAAGACTGAATGCCGTTGTCATCGGTGATCACAACGTCTTCCTCATTGAGGGTGCGCTTGACGTGATCGAGGGTTTCGAACTTCTCGCCTGCAGTTGCGTTGCGGACAACAAGATCGCCAGTAACCTTGGCTGCGTCGAAAGCATGCATCGGCTGGCCGAGCAGCAACATGACGTAGTTGGTGACGTCGGTGGCGGCGTTGACTGGTCGCTGACCAGAGAGCATGAGTTCACGCTGCATCCAGAATGGGGATTCTGCTGCTGGATCAATGCCAGAGACTTTACGCAGACCGAAACGGATTGCCTTGGTCTCTTCACGCAGCTCCACGTTAATCAAGGAACCTTCAACTGCTGGGACCTTGACCTCAATGCCTGCTACAGCTGGCTCGATCGCAGGGTCGGTGAAGGTCAGGCTGAAAGCCGATGCCAGTTCGCGGGTCAGGCCACGAGCAGACAGTGCGTAACCGCGGTCTGGGGTGACGTTGACATCGAAAACGGTATCTTCAAGTCCCAGTGCTTGACGTGCGTCTTCGCCAGGCTCGCCGTAAGAAGGATCCAGGGTGATGATGCCGGAGTTCTGCTTATCAGCAAGACCCAGCTCAGAGGCAGAACAGATCATGCCTGCAGACATGCGTCCGTAAGTTTCACGAGCAGAGATCGCGAAATCGCCAGGCAGCACAGCGCCAGGAAGGGACACGACAACGGTGTCGCCTTCCTTGAAGTTGCGGGCGCCACAAACGATGGACTGCAGTTCGCCGGTTCCGTTGGCGTCGCCAACATTGACGTGGCAGTGGCGGATGGGCTTCTTGAACTCGGTGAGCTCTTCGATGGTTTCCACGCGGCCGAAAACGAGTGGTCCGGTGGTTTCAGGGATTGGCCAGTAGCCTTCGGTTTCAAAGCCGACGCGGACATAACCTGAGTCCAAATCAGACGATGGCACCTTCCAGCCTTCGTTTGCGTGGCCCAGCAGTCCCGTCACCCAGTTTTGTGCAATCAACATGGTGGAATTTTGCTCCTATATATAAGTCGTGTGCGGGATGAGTTATGCCTGAATGCCGAATGGGAGGGTGAAGCGAATATCGCCCTCAACCATGTCGCGCATATCGCTCAGGCCGTTGCGGAACTGCAGGGTACGTTCAATGCCCATGCCGAACGCGAATCCGGTGTACTCCTCTGGGTCAACACCCACGGCACGAAGCACGTTTGGGTTGACCATGCCACAGCCACCCCACTCGATCCAGCCTGCACCACCCTTCTTGTTAGGGAACCACACATCAACCTCAGCGGAAGGCTCGGTGAATGGGAAGTAGTTGGAGCGCATACGAGTCTTGGTCTCTGGGCCGAAGAGTTCCTTGGCCAGGTGATCCAAGGTGCCGCGCAGGTGAGCCATAGTCAGACCCTTATCAACTGCAAGGCCTTCGATCTGGTGGAACACAGGGGTGTGTGTTGCATCGAGTTCGTCGGTACGGAACACACGGCCAGGGCATGCGATGTAGATCGGAACTTCACGGTTGAGCATGGTGCGCACCTGAACTGGTGAGGTGTGGGTACGCAGCACCTGGCGGGAGCCTTCCGGCGCAATGTGGAAGGTGTCCTGCAGTGTACGAGCTGGGTGATCAGGCAGGAAGTTCAGTGCGTCGAAGTTGAAGTATTCTGCTTCCACCTCTGGGCCCTCGGCGATTTCCCAGCCCATGCCCACGAAGATGTCTGCGATCTGCTCGTTGAGGATCGTGATGGGGTGCAGCGCACCAACCTGCTCGCGGGTGGTTGGAACGGTGACGTCAACGCGCTCAAGCTCTAGGACTTCTGCGTTGCGCTTTTCTTCCAAAACAACCTTGACCTGAGCAAAGTGCTTTTCTGCGCGACCAAGTGCCATGTTGACAAAGCGGCCCGCATCCTTGCGCTGATCTTTAGGAATAGTTCCCAATGAGCGTCGTGCCTGCGGAATAGGTGCGGCATCACCCAAGTGATCGCGGCGTAGTGCTGCGAGTTCATCTAGGTTTTGTGCACCGTCGAAAGCCTTGATCGCGGCGTCGGCCGCCTCGTTCAAACTGGCTTCGGTCAACTGAATTTCGGACACCGTGTAGTCCAGCCCTTCCCTCATGTTTATTGTTAAGTCAACTAACCCCGCCATCATACCCGCTGGGCATGAATTGGGGTTTACTCACCGGCGAATAGTGCCTTGGAGGATTCGTACAGACAAATTGACGCTGCTGTGGCCAAATTGAGTGATTCTGCGCGGCCGCGGATCGGAATACGCACGCGGTGATCAGCCTGAGCAAGCAGGCTCTCATCAAGTCCGTGAGCTTCATTACCAAAAAGCCATGCGGTTGGCTTGGCTAGCAGCTCATCGGCGTCATCGAGGTCTACTTCCCCATCGGCTGAGGTCGCAAGGATCTGCAGACCCTTGGAACGAAGCTGCCCCAAGACATCTGCGATGTTGTTGTTGCGTGCCACTGGAATGTGAAACAGCGATCCCGCTGAGGAGCGCACAGCTTTTGCGCCAAGTGGATCTACTGATTCACCAGCGAAGACGACGGCGTCGGCGCCGACCGCGTCGGATACGCGAATCAAGGTTCCGGCATTACCGGGCTCGCGGGTCTCAACCGGCACGCTCACTAGACGTGGCTGGCCGGTGATCGCCTTGCCGACTGACCACAGGACGTCGTCGCAAAGCGCAAAAATGCCCGTGGTGGTGACGGTGTCGCTAAGATGCTTCGCGGCCTTGTCCGTGATCGCGTGGGTGTAGACATTCATGTAACCGGCGGTGCGGACGATTTCCTCGAAGCGCTCCGCAGCGGATTCAGTGACAAAGAGGTCAGTTGCTGCGCCGGTAGCGACAGCTGCTTCAACGGAATTTTCGCCTTCAACTAGAAAACGCTTATCTTTTTTGCGCTGCGCGGCGCGATGCAGTTTAGCTGCGTTGACGATGCGCGGGGTGCGTTCGGTAAACGCCTCATTAAAGTCCAATGCCATGCTCATAACACTAACAGTTAACCGTGCGGTCAACTTTGCTCCCTATCCTTAAAAAGCCCACAGAAAAGGATGTATAAGAATATGCACATTGTTGCCCATCGCGGTGCGGAAGATCTGCACCTCGAAAACACCATGACCGCTTTCCAGGCTGCCGCGCCCGCTGACGCTTTTGAGCTGGATATCCACGCCACCGCTGACAATCAGGTCATCGTTATCCACGACCGCACCGCAGCGCGTGTTGCCGCGCCAGATTCCCTGCACCGCGACACCCCGGTTGCGCGCTTAAGCGCCGCGCAAATCAAGGAGATAACGCTTATCGACGGATCCCCCGTACCAACCCTGGAGGAAGTTCTACTCCAGACGAGCCTGCCGATCCAAGTGGAAATCAAATCTGCCGGTGCAGTTCCAGCAGCCGCAGCATTATTGCAGAAATACCCAGAGCACCTGGAGCGCCTGCTGTTCATCAGTTTCATCGATGCAGCACTGGTGGAAATCGTGGATCGACTGCCAGAAGCTCGCGTGGGAATCTTGCGCGATGCGTCCATGGATGATCTGCGCATTCTTGATTACATCCCGCTAAAAAATGTGGGCGCGATCTTGCCCTCGTGGAAAGCACTAAACGTGGCGTCAATTGCTGATCTACATACCAAGGGAATCAAGGTTGGCTGCTGGACAATTCGGGATGAAAATGCGTTTGGGATCGCACAACAAGCTGGCGTTGATTACGCCACTGTTAGCGATCCCTCTCGTTTCCTCGCGCCCTCCCCTGCTGGGGAGTTGCACTGGTAAATAATCTAGTGACCAGCCTGGACTGTATGGGCTGGAGCTAGAACCGTTGCACCGATTCGACGGCCATCAAGACCGTCGAAGAGGTGAACATCCTTCGGTGCAGCAACAACGTGCACCTTATCGCCGGCCTTCAGACCGTGATGGCGCTCAACACGAATACCCAGCCGGGCCTTATCGGTCTCTTCAGCACCGACAACGGTCACGCGCATATCCTCTGGAATGCCCTCACCCAAAAGATCAGTATTCGGGTTCTTCACACCAGACGCCAATACGTAGACCATTGAATCCGCGCCGAGCTCATCAATGTGGCTGACTTCGCCCAATACAGCACCACTCTCATTCGCCGTGGTCAAATACATGTGCTCGGGACGAGCACCAACAATGACTGGACGACCCTCAAAGCGATCCGGGTTGTTGCGAACCTCTGCTGCCACCTCATCAGGAACTGAAATCTGAATTCCAGTACCCAAAGTGACCTTATCGCCACGGATGGTGCCCTCAATCAAGTTCATGGAAGGGGAACCAATGAAGCTGGCGACGAACGCATTTGCTGGGTAGTCGTACAGGTTCTGCGGGGTGTCTACTTGCTGCAGCACACCGAGCAAAAGCACAGCGACGCGATCACCCATGGTCATGGCCTCGACCTGATCGTGAGTCACATACACCGTGGTCACGCCCATGCGACGCTGCAAACCAGAGATCTCCGCACGCGTAGACACACGCAGCTTCGCATCTAGGTTGGACAGTGGCTCATCCATGCAGAACACCGATGGCTCACGCACAATTGCACGGCCCATGGCCACGCGCTGGCGCTGACCACCAGACAAAGCTGCAGGCTTACGATCAAGATACGGATCCAGCTGCAGAATGCGTGAGGCTTCAGCAACACGCTTTTCGATCTCAGCCTTAGCCACCTTCTGATTCTTCAGCGCAAAGCCCATGTTGTCCCGAACAGTCATATTCGGGTACAGCGCGTAGCTCTGGAAGACCATAGCGATGTCACGATCCTGCGGACGCAGTTCCGTGGCGTCTTTACCATCAATGAGTAGACGTCCCTCGTCGATAGGCTCAAGACCAGCCAGCATGCGCAAAGAAGTGGACTTTCCACAGCCTGAGGGTCCAACGAGAACTAGGAACTCGCCGTCGGCGATTTCCAAATTAAGCTTGTCGACGGCCGGGCGTGCGCCCGGAGAGTATTTGCGTGTGACGTTTTCAAAGACGATTGACGCCATGTCACAGCCTCCTTAAATAGGTGTAGCTGAAGTGCTCGGATTAAATAAGTGGTTCGATGTCGCGGGTGTAGATGGTGTTCAGCTTGGTCTCAACCTCAGCCAGGGTGACATCGATGTCTGCACCAGTCAGGCAGATCTTCTCCAGTGCGTCACCGATGGTGCGGTCACCGTTTGGCAGCAGCACGCGGAAGTTGTCCTGGGAACGGGTATCAGGAAGCTGCTCCACTGCAACGTTGTATGCAGGGTTCTCCTCGAGGAATGCTGCGTGATCTGGATCAGATGCAGCATCCTTACGAACTGGAACATAACCGGTCTCGCGGGACCAGTAGCCAGTGTTCGCGGCGTTGGTGAGGAAGTCGATGAACTTCAGGGCGTTGTCCTGACGCTGCTCAGAGATGCCAGATGGGATTCCCAGGCCTGCGCCACCGGTTGGGCAAGCGCCCTCGCCGGTTGGGTTAGGAAGTGCTGCTACGCCCCAGTCGAAGCTTGCAGCGCCGGCAACCGAAGACAGATCACCGGTGGACTGGATGCATGAACCGATCAGGCCGGTTGCGAACTCGTTGGTGACGTCGGTGGAGACGGTTGCGAAACCTTCATCAACGGTGGACTTGAGCCACTCAACTGCACGGATGGTCTCTGGGGTAGTCAGACGGGACTCCCAACCTTCAGAGTAGTTGCCGCCGAGGGACCACATTGGGCCTTCGAAAGTCCAAGAAAGGTAGTTGGTTGCATCTCCCCAACCGTGTGCGAAACCACTGTCCATCGCTTCCTGCAGCTTTGGACCCCACTCGGAGAACTCTTCCCATGACTCTGGGCCACGATCTTCCAGGCCAGCCTTAGCCCACAGATCCTTGTTGTAGTAGAAGAGGACAGTGGAGCGAGCGAAAGGCAAACCATAGTGGCCACCCTCGTGTGAGTAGTCATTGAACAGGGAGTCAACGTAGGTGGAGGTGTCGATGTTGTTGCGCTTTGCAACCTCATCGATGTTCACGGTTGCGCCGTTGATGGCGAAGTTAAACCACTCGGTGTCAGAAAGAACCACGAGGTCAGGAAGGTCGCCGCCAGAAAGAGCGGCATTGAACTTCTGGGAAACCTCAGCGTAGTTAGCTCCAGCATCAACCAGCTGAACCTTCAGATCTGGGTTTTCAGCCTCGAAGCGGGAAATCAGCTCCAGCTCAACGTCCTTGGAGTTCGCTGGGTGGTTAGACCACCAAACGATGGTGTTGGTGTCACTCTCTGAACCAGAATCGCTGGAGGAAGAAGTGCTTCCACCGGTACCCGCACATGCTGCCAAAGTTGCGCCTGCGCCTGCAACAGTTGCTGCAGCCAGGAAGTGACGACGAGAAATCTGAGCCATTTTCAGTCCTTATATATGTAGTGGGAGGGATATGGGTTGTGTTAACCCATGGAGAAGCTTCTAGGAGAAGCCTTTAGCGAGAAGTTTTTAGCGAGAAGTTTTTAGCCCTTGACGGCGCCGGAGATAAGTCCCTTGATCATGTACTGCTGCAGTGCCAAGAACATCACAAGCACAGGCAACATGGTCATGATCGTTGCGGCCATGACAGGTCCCCAGTTGGAGACACCCTCATTGTTTTGAAGCATGGTCAAACCAATGGGCAGAGTTGCTGAATTATCGGTTTCTGCCATCAGGAAAGGCCACAGGTATTGGTTCCATTCATTCACCACGGTGATCATGGAGAACGCCACCAACGTAGGCATAGAGATTGGAAGCAAAACCTTCCAGAGCAACCTGAAGTGTCCACAGTGATCCATTCGCGCAGCTTCAATGAGCTCAGAAGGAATAGACATGAAGTGGTTACGCATGAGGAACGTTCCGAAAGCAATACCCGCTAGCGGAACGATGATGCCCTGGTAGGTATCGCGCCAACCAAGCTGACTGACCAACGCATAGTTGGAAATAACAGTCACTTCGGAAGGCACCATCAGCGCGGAGATAACCAGCAAGAACACAAGGTTTCGACCCGGGAAGCGCAAAATCGACAACGCATATGCAGAGATCACACCCAAGATAATCTTCACCAGACACAAAATAACCGTGATGATGATCGAGTTGCGGAAGTAGTTCAGGAACGGAACCCGCTCGAAAACATTTGCATAGTTATCGAAATTAAATTCCGAAGGGAACCACGTGACCGGCTGGGTGTAAATCTCTGACTGCTGCTTGAAGCTAGTCAGCACAATAAATACCAGCGGAAGGCCAATGAACAAGATGGCAAGAACCATGCCGACATAGCCCATGATTTTGACCAAAACGTTTCTATCAGTCGAGATCATTTCTGCTTGTTCTCCTTATCCATGTATCGAACCTGGATAACAGTGATAATCAGCAGCAACAGGAACAAAATCGTTGCGATTGTTGCACCATATCCCGCGCGATAGTTGGTGAAAGTCTCGGTGTACACCTGGTAAACCAAGGTGGTCGTACCGTTACCCAAGGGGCCACCACGAGTCATGGTGTGAATGATGTCGAAGACCTGAACCGAGTTCAGCGTGACAGTAATAGAAAGGAAGAACGTGGTTGGGCGAAGCTGCGGAAGAGTAACCTTCCAAAAACGTGTCCACGCGCTCGCGCCATCCACCGCTGCGGCCTCAGACAAATCCTTGTTTAGCCCCTGCAATGCAGCCAGGTAGATAACAAAGGAGTAGCCCAAGTTCTTCCACACGAAAGTGAACGTCACCATGAACAATGCCCAGTTAGGGTTTTGGTAGAACTGTGGCGAATCAACGCCGATGCGTCCCAGCAAGTCCTGAACCAAACCAAAATTAGGGTCAAAAACGAACTGGAAAGCAACACCAATGGCAGCACCGGAAATCACAAACGGGGCAAACACCATGGAACGCACAAAGTTACGGCCGAAAAGCTTCTGATCCAACAACATGGCCAGGAGCAAACCGAGCACCATCGATCCGATCACAGCACATGCCGTGAAGATGACGGTGTTTAAAACAACTTGGAGAGTGTCACTACGAGTGAAGAACTCAACGTAGTTATCAAACCCAATGAAGGTTGATGTGGGCGAGGAAATGTTCCAGTTGAAAAAGGACAACCGGAAGTTATCTAACAGTGGCCGATACGTAAAGATGGCCAAGAGAAGCAAGTTTGGGGCAAGAAGTGCGGCGGCAAGCCACCATTCTGTCCGCCTTGATCTCTTGGCACGTTTACGTAGCTTATCCACCTCGGGTTCAGAAATTAATGTGGACACGAGCGGAAATGTTATGTGACCTAAATGTCCGATTAGTGTTTTCTAATTGAATTGTTCGAGTCTGAAACCAACATAATGCATAAATAAGGTGACGTTTAAGTGAATTAACCTGTTTCTCAGCTTCATTTCCTTGGAAGCCTGCTCCCAGTCTATGTACTATCGCGCGCGCATGCGTGCCGACCACTCCCCTAGGGCTCAACGTTCACCGCGTGCAATCATCCCGGTTAAGCGGTCAAAAATAAACAAAAAGTTACCGTTTTTAAGAAAACCAGTTGGTGTGTAGTAGCCAAAATACTCAGAACGGACCAATGCGGTTATCAACTTTCTCGCAGTCTCCACATCCATTACAGTCTCCATGTTCACTGACTCCCCTTTATTGGATCTTTCGGAAAATAGCCAGTAGTTTGCTTCTTCCCAGCCCATCCAATCAAAAGAAATCATCAACCCAGACTGCGACGAAAAGTAGATAACCTCCGACGCCAATGACTTGTAGATCTCATCTAAAACCTGATCTTTTTCCGAGTCATGTTCCAGAAACCGCTGGACAACAGGATGCTCGGCTTGAAGCGCCTTGAATCGCTCATTGATATCAACCATGTGTCTGACTGCTTCATCACTAAAAGTGAATCGTTCCCCTTCTTGGCTTGGGCCGACTTCTTCCCAGCCAAATTCCCTGTTCACTCTCATGATTCCTCCCCATGGGTTGGTGCAGTAACTCCTGGAACCATATCTCCTGGGGTGGACACGGGGATTGATCATTGGCACATAGTTTCCAATCTAGTCGCAAGGCGAAGTGCGCCAGCGCAAATGTGAATCTATGCAGTGACTGAATCGGAATCCTTCGCACCAAATGGATAAGACTCGGTGTACTTTAGCAACAAGGAAAAATAACTATCTACGGCCTGTTAATAGTTCAACCTACAGGCCAAACCCGCCTTCATTAATGAATTGTGAGATCGACCATGACATTGCTCTTGAAGCCAATTTTGCAGGCTGCGGGAATCAATCCTGAAGATGCGTTAGCAATGCGTCATGTATTTATTTCGATCCACGAGGACACCAATTCCAATGGTATTACCCGTGAATCTAAAGACGAAGAGATTCTCGCCTACACAGCTAGCCAGTCAAGTGATCCGCGTAGATTCCCACTGAATCCGCCACGCTTCTGGATGGTGTTCATCCGAGAAGGTGGCTCGCAGGCTCGACTATGGAAAGTGGTGGAAAACCACGGCGAAGTCACCAATGATGGCGTACGCAGAGTCTTCAACCTTACTGAGATTGAACTCATGGATGACCTTGCAGGCAGACTCGTTATTCGTTGGAATTCACCACGCAAGTGGTGGATTAAGGGCACTACTGCTGCCCTATACACCGTGGATACTATTGCCGATGCGGAGCCTATTCCGTTTCCAGGTTTCGACAATCTTGTCCTGAGCTACCCATTTCTTCAAGAAGTGATGCGTGAACCTGCCTATGCTTCGTGGCGCACAGCTCTTGGTGCTGTCAAAGGTATTTACCTCATTACCGATACCCGTACTGGCCGCCACTATGTCGGCAAAGCTGAAGGACTAGAAAACATACGCCAACGCTGGAACAGCTACGCCACCAATGGACATGGCGGAAACGTAAAACTCAAACAGCTTAAGCCCGACACATTTCGTTTTTCGTTGCTTCGGGTCTTTGATCCCGCAACTCCAACTAGCATTATTAACGCTGCTGAAAGCCACTTTAAAATTGCTCTCGACACGATCAAGCACGGATTAAACGCAAACTAATCGCAGCTCCCCAACCCCAAAAATAGAAAAAGACCTGTCCCCCGCCACCGTGAAGGTGACAGGACACAGGTCAATTCGTTTGTAAGCTTAAGCAGCCTTTGGAGCGTTAACGTCCTCAGGAAGTGCAGCCTTTGCAGCCTCGCAGATTGCGGAGAAGGTTGCAAAGTCGTTGACTGCGAGATCAGCGAGGATCTTGCGGTCGACCTCGATCTCAGCAAGGCGAAGGCCCTGGATGAGACGGTTGTAGGTGATGCCGTTCATACGTGCAGCAGCGTTGATACGCTGGATCCACAGCTTACGGAACTCGCTCTTACGGGCGCGACGATCGCGGTAAGAGTAAGTCATGGAGTGCAGCCACTGCTCCTTAGCCTTACGGTAAAGGCGTGAGCGCTGGCCGCGGTAGCCCTTTGCGGACTTCAGAATTTCGCGACGCTTCTTCTTTGCGTTAACGGACCGCTTGACACGTGCCACGGTGGTACTTCCTTAAATCTTGTCTTGAAAGGTGGAGGGGTTTAGGCGAAGGTTTTAAACTTAAGCCTTGCCGAGCAGGCGCTTCATGCGCTTGGTGTCGGCCTTGTCAACCTCAACGATGCCCTTCAGGCGACGAGTGCGGGTAGATGACTTGCCCTCGAGAAGGTGGCGGCGGTTTGCCTGCTCGCGAACGAGCTTGCCGGAGCCAGTCACCTTAACGCGCTTTGCGGTGCCCTTGTGGGTCTTGTTCTTCATGAAAGTTGTCCTTAAACCCTATTCGTGATTATTTCTTGCCCTTGCGCACCGGACCGAGAACCATTGTCATGTTTCGTCCGTCCTGCTTTGCGCGGGTTTCCACGATGCCAAAATCTACGACATCGTTTGCCAGTCGCTCGAGGAGCCTGTAGCCAAGCTCTGGGCGAGCCTGCTCACGACCACGGAACATGATCGTGACTTTGACCTTTGATCCCTTTTCAAGGAATCGGATCACATTGTTCTTCTTCGTCTCATAATCATGATCATCGATCTTGGGACGAAGCTTTTGCTCTTTGACCACGGTCTGCTGCTGATTCTTGCGTGACTCACGAGCCTTTTGGGCCGCTTCGTACTTGAACTTTCCGTAGTCCATGATCTTGCAGACTGGAGGTTTGGCGTTGGGTGCGACCTCGACCAGGTCTAGGTCTGCGTCGAATGCGAGCTTGCGGGCATCTTCGATACGGACGATGCCTACTTGCTCACCGTTAGGTCCGACAAGGCGGACTTCGGGAACTCGGATGCGCTCATTAATGCGAGCTTCAGCGCTGATGTGGACTCCTCTGTTAGCAGTGCGGGAAAATTTGACGTACCGAACCACTTGAGGTGATTGCCCCTATGCAGACCAAAAACCCGTTCATCATCTAGGATGAACGGGAGATCTGACTTTCAAGAGTTATACACGGGCACTAGTCCGTGTCATCACTACTTGCTTTACCTGTATCCAACCAATTTTACTTGGCGGCCTTAGGTGGGAAGATCTCCTCTTGCGACCCACACCAGGAAAACCTGATGTCGGGCGGTAGTGGTATAAACTCTAACACCCTCCCCCGCTAAACACAAAATCGCTGTTCAGAGGACTTCCGCGGGGGTCGACAGTATAACGAATTAGCGTCACTAGAATAATCGGGCTGTTTAGTTCTTCACACCAACATAATCTTATGTAATGGACATGAACTCTTCTGACCGATTGGCTCTACGCACCGCGTTAGAGAAATTGTCGGCATCGGCTACCGCCATGGCGTCAGCGAGCAATGACATCAAAGATCTCGTTGCACGCCTTGATGCCCAAGAGATGTCGCTTATCGACGCAAACCCGGCTCCCACCCCAGCGCCCACTGCCCCACCCGAGGCTCAGCTTGAGCCCCAACCACTGGTGTATGCAACCGCCTCAACGGCGCCTGCACTGGCGGATGTTTCCGGGACCAACCGTATTCCACGTTTCGTTCGGCATCGCGCCCTGGATCCAGCGAGCGAAGGCTGGCCACTTGGCGTCGAGAAGCAAAAAGTGCAGGCTCCTGCGTACCCGCACCCCGTCCGGCCAGCTCGTCCGGCAAAGCCGCCGATGACGTCGGAGGAAAAGATCATGCGTGGCGTGGCGATCGGCGGTGGTGTGATCACCGTGGCCGGCGTGATTTTGCTGGTGTCGGTGGCGATTCAACGCGGTTGGCTTGGTCCGCTGGGTCGTGTGATTGGTGCGTACCTGCTGGCGGTGCTGCTTCTTGGCGCCGCACATTATGTGCGCAAGCGCGGAACCCGTGTGGAAGCACTCGTTGCGTTGACGGTTACCTCCCAGATTGCGTTTCTTGCCACAACGAGTGCAATCATCTTCATTTTGGAATGGTGGCCGCCTGGATTGGGCTCGCTGGTGGCATTAATAGGCAATATTGGGTTCTTAATCGTTGGTCGATTGTGGAGCCTATCCAAAACCGAGAAGTCCGCGGCCGAAGGCCACACAGTATTTGTGGGAGCCATCGCCGTTTCAGGATTCTCCGCGATACTCTTCGCGCTCTCCGCCGATGCCTGGTGGCCAATTTTCTCCATTGTTGCGGCATTGTTGCTGTCGTACCGCATCTCCACGAATATCATCCGAGCGAGCATGGCGGCATTCGCGGTCATTCTGCAGTTTGTTTTGTCGGCATCCTGGCAAACCATGGAATGGCCAGCAACAATCGTCGGCACAATTACTGCAGTCCTACTCGTAGCCTTGACATTGTGGGATCCGTTTAAGATCACCGCCACCGACAGCCACGACATCGCGTTGGAGGAATACTGGCGCAGCTTTGAAACCAACCCTGTTTCCACGTGGGTGGGTGCTGTTTCTCCGGTGCTCATCGTGTTCATCACCACCAGCATGTTCATTGCAGTCGACTGGCCATGGCTTGCCCTGATACCAGCGTGTGCGGTGGCAGCTCTCGGAATTTTCGCGCTGCGCTCATCAGACACCGCGTCCATTGAAAATCAACGCATGTCTCGCCTCATTGCTGTTGTTGGCCTTGCGTTGATTGCTGAAACTTTTGTCCAGCTGTTCTACGGCGATCTCCCCACCAACCCGCTTCTCGTCATGGTGTTCCTCATCGCCGGAGCTGCACTATTTATGTGGTTGCGGATGCTTCCACCGCAGCGTCAATTAGGTGTCGTCCCATGGGTCGCTTGGCTGATTGCCGCCGTGGCGATGACCGGCGTGCTACTGCGCAATGTCGTTTCAATTTCTCCACTGTGGCTCACCGATACCCAAGCGCTCATCCAAGCATTGCTGATCTTGGTGTTCATTGCCGCCACAATCCAAGTCCGCCGCAGCTTCTACGGACACAAACTGTGGCTGCAAATTTTGGTCGGCTTGACGCTTCTCACGCTGTCCGCAATTTCCATCGTGACCATCACAACCTTCATCGGTCGCCTCATCGCAGGAAATGCCGGCATGATGCTCGGATTCCTCATCGGCCACGCCACGGTTTCTATCCTGTGGATGGTCATCGCCGCAGCACTGATGCTTAATAGGAAGCTTCTCGACGCGCCCGGCGCCCTTTGGACCGGCGTTGGCTTGGCGGTTGCGGGCACCTTCAAGCTGGTGTTCTTTGACCTGGTCGCGCTGTCCGGAGTTCCCCGCGCAATTGCCTTCCTGCTCTCCGGTATCGCACTGCTGACAATCGCTGCTATGAGGGGCCGGAGAACCTCAGAAAACAAGGCCGACGTAGCTAGACCTCAGGTGGCTAGACATGGGGCGACTAGCCATAAAAATGAGGAGCCTTCCCATGAAAGCCCCTCATCTTCTCCTACAACAACTCTTTAAGGAATTGGCCGGTGTAGGAACCCGCAACTTCAGCAACTTGCTCTGGGGTTCCTTCAGCGACCACGGTTCCACCGCCGCTTCCGCCCTCTGGACCCATGTCCACGATCCAGTCGGCAGCCTTGATCACGTCGAGGTTGTGCTCGATGATGATCACGGAGTTACCCTTGTCCACCAGGCCTTCGATCACCATCATGAGTTTGCGAATATCTTCAAAGTGCAAACCAGTAGTTGGCTCATCGAGGATGTAAACGGTGCGACCGTTGGAACGCTTCTGCAGCTCAGCGGCAAGTTTCACACGCTGGGCTTCACCACCAGACAAGGTTGTTGCTGCCTGGCCCAAACGGACATAGCCAAGGCCGACATCAACCAGCGTTGCTAGGTATCGGTGAATTGAGGTGATGGGCTCAAAGAAGTCCGCAGCCTCAGAGATCGGCATGCCCAATACTTCAGCGATGTTTTTGCCCTTGTACTTCACCTCGAGGGTCTCGCGGTTGTAGCGCTGACCATCACAGACTTCACACGGAACATACACGTCGGGCAGGAAGTTCATTTCGATCTTCAGCGTGCCATCGCCCTGACATGCTTCGCAGCGTCCACCCTTAATATTGAAGGAGAAGCGGCCAGGCTTGTAACCGCGGACCTTCGCTTCAGTGGTCTCGGCAAAAAGGTTACGGACTTTATCAAACACACCCGTGTACGTCGCTGGGTTTGAACGTGGAGTACGACCAATTGGCGACTGATCCACTTGGACCAACTTATCCAAGTGCTCGAGGCCTTCCACCCGCTTTGCGCGACCAGGCACTTGGCGTGCGCGGTTGAGTTTGTTGGCCAGAACCTTGGCCAAAATCTGATTGACCAGCGTGGATTTACCAGATCCCGACACACCAGTGATGCAGCACAGCACACCCAGTGGGATTTTCACATCGATGCCCTGCAGGTTATTTTCCCTAGCACCAACCACCTTGAGCTGTCGCTCTTTGTCGATCTCACGGCGAGTATCAGGAACACCCAGGGTTCGACGACCAGACAAGTAAGCACCTGTGAGGGATTCTTCGCAGTCCAAAATGCCCTTCGGCTCACCTTGGTAGACCACTTCGCCACCAAATTCACCAGCTCGAGGACCAATATCCACGAGCCAATCTGCGCGCCTGATGGTGTCTTCATCGTGTTCCACAACAATGAGCGTGTTTCCGATATCTCGGAGATGCTCAAGGGTAGTGATCAAGCGCTGGTTGTCACGTTGGTGCAGACCAATGGATGGCTCATCCAAGACGTAGAGCACACCAGCCAGACCGGAACCAATTTGAGTAGCCAGGCGGATACGCTGCGCTTCACCACCAGACAGGGTGCCTGCGGCGCGATCAAGGGTGAGGTAGGAAAGGCCCACGTCAAGCAGGAATTTCAGGCGGGCGTGAATTTCCTTCAGCACAGCTCCCGCGATCATTTCCTCGCGCTTGCCCAGTGTGAGGTTATCCAAAAACTCGAATGCTTCATGCACCGACAGCGCGGTTAGTCCAGCAATGGACAACGCTCCATGGCTTCCGGAGTCTAGGCGAACGGCCAAGATTTCCGGCTTGAGGCGTGCGCCTTTACAGGTTGGGCAGGGCACTTCACGGGTGTAGCCCAACAGTCGGTCTTTTTGGGTTTCGGAATCAGTCTGCTCCAACTTGCGATCAAAGTAGCCCATGACACCTTCAAAAGGCGCAGTCCAAGAACGCACGCGTCCGTAGCGGTTCTTGTATCGAACGCTTACTTCTTCCTTCGATCCATAGACCAGAGCCTTCTTTTGAGCTGCGGTGAGCTCACTGTACGGAGTTTCCGGATCAAATCCGAGGGCTTTCGCCAGGCCTTCAATGAGCTTTTCAAAGTAAGAGTGGTTTGGGCTGGAGTTCCAGGGCTGAACCGCTTTAGTTGCAGGTGCATCTGGATCTGGGATGATCAGATCAATATCAACTTCGGTGCGCACACCCAAGCCATCACAGGCAGGACACGCGCCATAAGGAGAGTTGAAGGAAAAAGCACGAGGCTCCAGCTCATCAACCGTCAACGCGTGACCGTTAGGGCAGCTCATCTTTTCAGAGAATCGACGAAGCCTATTCGGATCATCTTCCTCCAGGCCAACGAACTCCAGCACAGCCACGCCATCGGCCAGGCGAAGTGCGGTTTCCATAGAGTCTGTCAGGCGCTGCTTTTGGCTGGCTTTTACCTGCAGACGGTCAACCACAACATCAATATCGTGCTTGATCTGCTTTTCTAGCTTTGGAGGATCCGAGAGCTGGTGCACTTCCCCATCAACCCGCACGCGGGAATAACCTTGGGATGCAAGATCTGCGAAAAGATCAACGAACTCACCTTTACGGGTACGCACCACAGGCGCAAGGATTTGGAACTTCAGTCCCTCCTCCATGCCAAGGATTTGGTCCACCATCTGCTGGGGGGTTTGACGCTCCACGCGGGCATCACACACTGGGCAGTGTGCGGTACCAGCGCGGGCGTACAGAAGACGCAGGTAGTCATAGACTTCCGTGATGGTACCGACTGTGGACCGAGGGTTGCGGTTGGTGGATTTTTGGTCAATGGAGACCGCTGGGGATAATCCATCAATCAAATCCACGTCCGGCTTGTCCATCTGCCCCAAGAACATGCGGGCGTAACTGGACAACGACTCCACGTAACGGCGCTGGCCTTCCGCAAAGATGGTGTCAAAGGCCAGTGATGATTTACCGGAACCTGACAGGCCGGTGAACACCACCATCGAGTCGCGTGGCAAATCAATATCCACGCCTTTTAGGTTATGTTCACGCGCTCCGCGCACTACGAGGCGATCAGCCAATGCTCAACTGCCCTTCAAAATCGATTTTTGTCGCTTCAAAAAATACACCTTCGAACATAGCATCGAACAAGGTGTTTCCGCTAGTCTGAACCACATGACTAACGAGCTCACTCTTCACCATATTTCCGTGTCCCAAATGGACAACAATTGCTACCTTTTGGCCGCAAATGGCAACGGTTTACTCATTGATGCTGCAGATGACGCAGCTGCACTACTTAAATTAGCCGAAGATGCCGGTGTGACCATCACCAAAGTGTTGACCACCCACCGCCACGCAGACCACGTCCGTGCATTGCCGGAGGTTCTCCAGAAGACCGGAGCAACTCACTACGCGCCTTTCCTTGAGGTGCCAGCTTTGCCCTCCGCTGTTGATGTGGAACTGCATCATGGTGATTCAATTGAATTTGAGGGTCATGTATTCCCTATCAGCATTCTGCGCGGCCACACCCCAGGCGGTGCAGTACTCACCGCTGAGATCGACGGTAAAACTCACCTTTTCGTGGGTGACAGCCTCTTCCCCGGCGGTTTGGGCAAAACCAGCAGCGAAGGCGACTTCGTCCGACTGTTCAACGATGTCAAAGAGCGCATCTTTGACACCTACGACGATGACAGCATCGTGTGGCCAGGTCACGGCAAGGAAACCACCCTTGGAGCCGAGCGTCCACAGCTGGAAATCTGGTGGGAGCGTCGCTGGTAAGCGCTTTTCTCAACCAGGCACTGTTCGAGCAGCGCACCGACAACGTGCTTTCCTGAGAATTTCCTGCAAAAGATGGAAACCTGCCAACCTCGTCGCCAATACCTAGGTACGATCGGACGAGGAGAAAAAATCTGAAAACAATCCAGTGGCCCACCTCGGCTTATAAAACTGGACAACAGTATTTTGATTGGAGCATCACCATAATGATCCGCAAACTTGCTCGACCAATGCTTGCATCGGTCTACGTCGCAGATGGCGCAGAAACAGTATTGAACACCAGCGCACACGTCGAAGGCACTCAGGTAGTTCTGGATCGTATCCGTTATGTGCTGCCCCGTAAGTACGCAAAGCGCATTTCCAGAGATCCAGAATTGGTCACCCGCGTCATTGGCGGCACCAAAGTCGGTGCGGGTTCTTTGCTAGCTATTGGTCGTGCACCACGCACCTCTGCAGCTACCCTCGCAATCCTGACTATCCCTAACATCCTGGCTCGCAATGCGTTCTGGGAAACCCAGGATGCGGATGAAAAGCGTAACCGCCGCAACGGTTTCCTCACCAACATTGCCCTGCTTGGTGGCCTGTTTATCACTTCTGTTGATACTGAGGGCAAGCCTGGCGTGAAGTGGCGTGCAACCAATGCTACAAAGCGTGGCAAGAAGCAGCTGCAGCAGGCACTTCCAACCAAATCTGAGACTGAAAAGTTCGGTGAGAAGGCCTCTGATTGGTTCAACGATACTTCTGACAAGGTCACCGAGTACGCGTACACCGCTCAGGATTTTGTCGGTGAGAACAAGGATGACTGGATCAAGTCCGCAACCGAGACTGCTCACAAGGTCGCTGATACTGTGAGCGATTACGCTCACAAGGCTACCTCTTACCTTGAGGAGAACAGCGGTGACTGGCTTGAGGCTGCGCAGGCTAACGCCAAGACTGCTCGTAAGTCTGCAGTGAAGGCTGCCGGCAAGGCTCAGGAAAAGGCTAACTTTGCTCTTCAGGTCGCAGAGGAAACCTCTGGTCGCGCCAACAAGAAGGCAACTAAGAGCTACGACAAGCTTCAGAAGCAGGCTGATAAGGCCATCGATCGTGCACAGAAGAAGCTGAAGGGCATCGAACTTTAAGTAACTTCTTCCTGATTGAGAAAAAATTTCCGCCACGTTATCCCTGGAATTGCCGGGGTAACGTGGCGGTTTTTCACCCATTGTTCCCGCTTTAACCGCTATCTGGAATGATTGATAGCTCCCAAGTGTTGTATCTATTCCAGTTCAAACACTTTTTCTCACTGCTCCACATCAGGAAACAGGAGGTCTCCCGGAGTGACCACCATTCGGCAATCTGATTCAGAATCAGATGTCCATAACGCCCTCACCACAGCAATTAGCCAAGAACAGGCTTATGTTGATGTACTTTTCGGTCGCCTCGATGATGAGGTAGCCAGGTCTAATCAGCGTCTTTCTGAGGTGATGAAAGACGTCGACCCCTCAAACCCTGATCCGGAAGCACTTGTTCGTCGTGAAACTGAGTATCACGGCCTGAATGAGAAGTTGGACCGGCTTAATTTGGCTCAACTCGGGTTGGTCTTCGGTCGAATCGATGTGGAGTCTGAAGCTGAGGACGCTGAGAACCCGGTCCCGGGCCACCCTGATTTGGATCGTCGTTATATCGGTCGCATGGGTCTTGATGTGCGTGAAGATAATTACCGCACGTTGCTGTTGGATTGGCGCTCCCCCATGGCGCGCCCGTTTTATCTGGCCACCACCGTTTCACCGGAGGGCGTGCATATCCGCCGGCACATTCGCACCCGTGGGCGCGTTGTCACGGGTGTTGATGATGAGGTATTGACCGGTGAGATGGCCGATGTTATCGAGCAGGGTGGTGTCGGCTCTGAATCTGTGCTGCACCAGGCGTTGGAACAGGCCCGCAGCGGCCACATGCGCAACATCGTTGAAACAATTCAGCGCGAGCAGGATGAGATCATCCGCGATACCACCCGCGGTGTCATGGTTGTTCAAGGTGGCCCTGGAACAGGTAAAACTGCGGTCGCGTTGCACCGTGTGGCTTATCTGCTTTATACCTGGCGCGATCAGCTGGCTAAGTCTGGCGTGTTGATCATTGGCCCGAACAAGACATTTTTGGAGTATATTTCTCACGTTTTGCCTGAACTCGGCGAGACTGGCGTGGTGTTGTCCACCGTCGGTGAGCTGTTCCCCGGTATCGTCCCAACGGGTTCCGAGGACACTTTGACCAGGGAAATTAAGGGCAGCGAGGAAATGGCCAGCATTTTGGCCGAGGCAGTCAAGGCGTATCAAGTGCTGCCAGAGAAGACCATCGTGGTCTCTGTTGATGGCATCGAGATTTCCATTGATGAGAAAACGGTGGCAAAATCCCGCACCCGAGCTCGTCGTGCCAGGCAGTCGCACAATTCCGCACGCCCAATTTTCCGCGAGCATTTAGTCGAACAACTCGCGCACCAAATGGCTCAAACGATCGGCGCGGATCCGCTGGGCGGCAAAAACCTGCTGTCAGCCGCCGACATCGATCAGCTGCACGATGATTTGCTTGACGACGCGGCCCTCCAGTCCGTCATCGACGATTTCTGGCCGGAGCTCCGGCCTCAGGACGTCCTGCATGATCTGTTGATTTCCGAAGAGCGCATTAATGTTGCTGCCGCGGGGTATGACGAGGAAACTAAGTCTGCTTTGCTGCGTGGTGAACTCGATCCGTGGGCACCATCGGACGCTGCATTGCTTGATGAGTTAGCCCTGCTCATCGGTCTTCCCGATCCAGAGGAGGCACGGGAGAAGGCTGAGGCCAAATGGCGCGAGCAGATCGATGACGCTCAGGAAGTCCTGGACGTTCTTAGTTCATCACAGTCATCGGATATTGATGATGTCACGGAAGCTGAAGTTCTCTCCGCTTTCGACGTCATCGATGCGGAAACTTTGGCACAACGCCAAACTGTCACGGATAATCGCACCACTGCGGAACGTGCACAGGCGGATCATAAGTGGGCGTATGGTCACGTGATTGTAGATGAAGCTCAGGAGCTCAGTCCGATGGAATGGCGCATGGTGTTTCGCCGTAGCCCTTCGCGATGGATGACCCTTGTGGGCGATATTGCTCAAACTGGTTCGCCTGCCGGCGTTGACGATTGGGCAGAATCACTGTGGCCCTTCGTCGAAAAGCGTTTCAGGCACCACGAGCTCACCGTTAACTACCGCACCCCGGCCGAGATCATGTCGGTGGCCAATGAGCTTTTGACGCAGATCAATCCTGATATTGCGCCGGCAATGGCGATCCGCGAATCTGGTCGAGAGGTAGTGAACTTGCCGCTTGATGCCGATTTGTCGGCAGTGATGGATAGTTTGCGTGAGGAGGATTCACAGCGCACCATCGCGGTGATTTCTTCGCGCCGCCACCACGAAAGCGATTTCTACCTGGTCGATGACATCAAGGGCTTAGAGTTTGACCACGTCATCGTGGTGGATCCTGCGGGAATCGTTGAAGAATCCCCCCAGGGATTGCAAGACCTCTACGTTGCGGTCACTCGTGCAACGCAGAGCCTCACCATTTTAGGTGAGTAGCAGGTTATGAGCTCAGGGCCTCAACGATTGAGGTGCTCGGGCGTCCGATGAGATCCTGTAGGTCGGTGCTGTCGGAGTACAGCGCGCCCTCTGCAATGATGGGATCCATGCCTGCGAGAAGTGCTGCAAATTCAGCTGGAACGCCAGCCTGCTCCAGCGCATTTTGGTACTCCTCCACGGAGAGGTTGACGTATTCTGCCTCAGAACCAATGACCTCACCAATGCCAGCTGCGATCTCTGGGTAGGTCAAAGCTGGTGCGCCTGCGAGCTCATAGACCTTGCCTGCCTGGTTGTCGCTGGTGATGACAACAGCAGCTGCCTCTGCGTAGTCCTTACGTGCGGCTGCGGAAACGCGTGCGCCTTCAGCTGCGCCGAATACCTTCCCGGTGGCCTTCGCTGCGCCAATTGAAGATTCGTAGTTCTCCCAGTACCAACCATTGCGCAGCAGCGCGTGGTCAATGCCGCTTTCTGCCAGGAGCTTTTCCGTTGCAATGTGCTCTGGAGCAAGTGCAAGCTTTGAGGTACCAAGGTTGAGCAAGCTGGTGTATGCAATGAATGTCACGCCAGCTGCTTTAGCGGCATTGATGACATTGGTGTGCTGCGCAACGCGCTGCCCCACTTCGCTGCCAGAGATAAACACAAGGCGATCCACACCTTCAAGAGCTGCAGTCAGTGCCGCTTCGTCTTCAAAAGTAGCCACACCAAGAGCGATTCCACGGGCTTTGAGGTCTGCTGCCTTTTCTTCATTTCGAACAATGGCAACGATGTCTGATGCTGCGACGCCCTTGTTTAGAAGACTATCCACAACATGTCCACCCAAAGATCCCGTTGCTCCAGTTACTGCAATACGCATTTCTTGCTCCATTCGTGTGTGTTTCAAGTACACAACTGAAGATAGCACTATCAAAAAGTAAGTGCAATACTTTTGTTAGAAACTTTTTAGGGATAGGATTATCGCCATGGATATTTCCCCTATTCAGCAACCGGCAAATGTGTTCTCCTCCATGTGTTCTTCACGTGGCGCGTTGCAGCATGTCACTGGTCGATGGGGGTCTTTGACAATGGTGGCGCTCAAACGCAGTGATGAACCGATGCGTTTCGCTGAAATTCGCCGAAAAGTTGAGGGCATTAGTGATCGCATGCTGTCGCAGACATTGGCCCAACTAGAACGTGACGGCATGGTTGATCGAACAGTCCACAGCTCCATTCCCCCACACGTGGACTACACACTGACACCTTTGGGCACTAAGCTCGCGGACGCTTTAGTCCTGCTAGTCAGCACTGTGGAAGCTGAATTGGATCAGGTAGTTAGGGCGCAAGAAATCTACGATAAGCAGCACTAACACTCCCGAGCACTTTCCTCGAGAAACACAAAACCGGTGTTCCCCTCAATGCAAAAGGAGGGAAACACCGGTTTTGGTTTGGTTTTTTTAGCTCACGGTGTGAACAATCATGACATCGCAGTCTGATTGGCGTGCAACATCAGCTGGAACTGAACCCAACAAACGGCCGGTCAAAGAGTTGATTCCACGGTTACCAACCACAAGAAGGTCAGCTTGGTGATCATTAACGATTGCCATCAAAGCCTCAACTGGAGTGCCAGTACGAACCTCAGTCTCGATGGAGGTTGCGCCGACAGCGCGTGCTGCATCTGCTGCCTTGTCCAGGTTTTCACGAGCAGGATCATCGCCGAGGATTGTTACAGAATCCTGGCGCAAAGTCTCTGAAGCGTCTTCCTTGCTTTCGTAGTATGCACATCCGATGATCAAAGTGGCGTCGAAAGCTGCGGCGATTCGGGCAGCTCGTTCAACTGCTAGAAGGGACGACTTAGATCCATCAGTGCCAACGACAATCTTGCTGTAATTCTCGCTCATGTGACCTTCCCAAAAACTTATGACAGGGGTTAAAAATCTAAGCCCCTGGATGTCTGTAATTAGTGAACAAGTCTAACAAAAGAATGAGAGTTTAAGGGCTTATTTCGAAGCTTTAAGTGAGCAAGCTGACTTAGATGCCGGCATCCTTGATACCTCTCAGTTCCTTCTTGAGCTCGAAGATCTCATCTCGCAGACGCCCTGCCAGCTCGAACTTGAGCTCCCGCGCGGCCGCAGCCATCTGAGCGCTGAGGTCGTCGATAAGCTTTTGCACTTCTTTGGCGGGCATGCTAGACACGTCAGGTTTAGCCACGACTGCCGCATCGCCAGAGGCAGAAGGTCCTGCTCCATCAGCGGAATTGTCATAGACCTGGTCGAGGATGTCCGCGATTTTCTTTCGAAGCGGCTGCGGATCGATGCCGTGTTCCTTGTTATAAGCGACCTGCTTTTCACGGCGTCGATCGGTTTCCTCGATGGCATACTGCATCGAATCAGTGATCTTGTCGGCGTACATGATGACCTCGCCGGACACATTTCGGGCGGCGCGGCCAATGGTCTGAATCAGTGAGGTGGTGGAGCGCAGGAAGCCTTCCTTGTCGGCGTCGAGAATCGCAACCAGAGAGACTTCTGGCAGGTCAAGGCCCTCACGCAGCAGGTTAATACCTACCAACACATCGTATTCGCCCAGGCGAAGCTGACGCAGCAATTCCACACGCTGCAAGGTATCAATATCTGAGTGCAGGTAGCGCACGCGGATGCCGTTTTCCAGCAGGTAATCAGTAAGATCCTCAGCCATTTTCTTGGTCAATGTGGTGACCAAAACGCGCTCATCTTTATCGGTGCGTTGGCGAATTTCATGGATCAGATCATCAATCTGCCCCTTCGTTGGCTTGACGGTGACCTTTGGATCCACCAGACCTGTTGGGCGAATGACCTGCTCCACAAACTCACCATCAGCAGCAGCGATCTCAAACTTGCCTGGAGTTGCAGACATGAACACCGTTTGGCCACGGCGTTCATCGAACTCCTCCCAGGTCAATGGGCGGTTATCCATCGCGGATGGCAGGCGGAAACCGAATTCTACGAGGTTACGTTTACGGGACATATCGCCCTCAAACATGCCGCCGATCTGCGGGACTGTCACGTGAGACTCATCGATGATGGTGAGGAAATCCTCTGGGAAATAGTCAATCAGCGTGGCCGGTGCGGTTCCCTCCCCACGTCCATCAATGTGGCGAGAATAGTTCTCAATGCCCGAACAGAAACCAACCTGCTCGATCATTTCTAAGTCATATTCAGTACGCATCCTAAGACGCTGCGCTTCCAATAACTTGCCACGGTTCTCCAAATCAGCCAGGCGCACTTCCAACTCCGCCTTAATATCAGCGACTGCCTTTTCCATCCGCTCAGGTCCCGCAACATAGTGCGTAGCTGGGAAAATACGGATCTCATTCACCTGCCGGATGGTGTCACCAGTCAGGGGATGGATGTAGTACAACGCATCAATTTCATCACCGAAAAACTCAATGCGCACCGCCAATTCCTCATAGGCCGGGATGATGTCCACGGTATCGCCCTTCACGCGGAAAGCACCACGAGTAAAGCCCACATCATTGCGTTCGTATTGAATATCTACCAATAGGCGCAAAAAGCGATCGCGGTCGATCTCCTCCCCCACGTTCAACACAACGGAACGGTCAAGATAAGACTGTGGAGTGCCCAAGCCATAAATACACGACACCGAACTAACAACCACGACGTCTCGCCTACTCAGCAAAGACGACGTCGCCGAGTGACGCAGACGCTCCACATCCTCATTAATCGAGGAGTCCTTTTCAATATAGGTATCAGTCTGCGCGATATACGCTTCTGGCTGGTAGTAATCGTAATAAGACACGAAATACTCCACCGCGTTATTGGGCAACAGCTGCCGCAATTCATTAGCCAACTGCGCAGCCAGCGTCTTATTCGGCGCCATCACCAAAGCGGGGCGCTGCTGCTTTTCGATCAACCACGCCGCAGTCGCGGACTTACCCGTACCAGTAGCACCCATCAAAACGACGTCCCGCTCACCGCGATCCAAGCGCTCATCGAGCTCTTTAATAGCCGCAGGCTGGTCACCCGCAGGCTCAAATTCACTAACGACAACAAATTTGTCATCGCTACGCTCGATTTCACCAACCGGGCGGTGCTCAGAGTGGGACAGGACAGGATGTTCAGCAGCAAAAGCCATGCATTCTAGGATACGCCACAGGGTGGACACGTTGCGGCCCGCAGCAAAACAGCGTGCAAGCAAGCGCTTTTCGACGCTTGACCCCTACGTTTAGCGCAAACAACGGCCGGAAAACCCTCAAGAATTTAGATCAAGCGTGCGAAACCCGCGGACTCGATGCAACTGTGTTTTTCTATAAGTAGGAAAGAAAGCCTCTCACAACTTCATAACCAGGAGCTTCCTCCTCAATCAAGTCGGCAATAACGTGCCCCTCTTCCGCCCAAGCATGTTGATCGAAACCTAGTGTCCATTGGTTTGACTCTTCTTCAACAACATTCGCATAATTTTCTCGCCATAATTTCAGCCACGCAGCCATTCGATCCTTCAGATCCTCACTTAAGAGAAAGCTGTCCGGCGTTAAAAAGGCACCCTGATACGGAGGGCGAATGGGATGGCTTGACCACAGTCCGAATGGCGACCCATAGTTAGGATTTAGCTGGATGGTCTTTCGAAGTTTCGACATCATATTCCTCCTCAAGTACGCACATTCCTTTTCCTGATCTAGCCACCTTTAGCTAGTCAGTAGATGAATTCACAATCTGTAGCTCACCAATTTCATCCCTCTCAAGTTCACGAAAACTAGTCTCGCCGGATAACCATTGATGCACAGACGTTGCCTCCACCTCCTGATACATCTCCCGATTCAGGCCGTATCGACAAAAATAAAGCCCGCAATCATGAACCCAATCAACAAAGAGACCCCACCCTGGATCCTCTTCCGTTGCTGCTTGAACAATTTTCAGGTACCTGGAGTCGAGCATCGTGATCTTGAGCGGGTCCTCCCCTAGTCGCGAATACAATTTGTTGGTGACAAATTGCGTCCACCTAGGCAGTAGTTGAGGACTGCCCATAAAAATGGACTTTGATACCGCCTCCCCTGGTTCGAACCAACCATCCGCGGTCAACTTCGGGGACATCGTAAAGGTAGTTTCTTCCCCATTAGCATCTGTACTGGTTTCGCTTTGAGCTAAAGTCCAAGGATTAAAACGTAGTGAATATTCGGCAGATCCACGATCTACATGAAACTTTCGTCCTGAAATCCGGTATTCCATCTTCAGGTTGTACTGCCCTTGCCTAAAACAGATTTCTAGCACTTCGGCCTCTGTCATCGGATACTCATCAAGTTCACGGTTAATGGATTTAGCTACCCATTCGCCCACTGGATCAAATGGCATGTTTCCGGCTCCTGTCATTAGCGGAATGTGAAGTCTCGCAAGGGTTGTGGATGAACCTACCCCGTGAGACTCCATAAGTACCCCATACTTTGCCCGACGTCTCATGAAGTGCGGTTTTAAATCATTAGCCTTCTTATTCACTTCCCGGGATCACCACCCCCACTTCCTACCCCTGTTGCCAACATCGCCTTGCACGTAATAGGTTAAAACACAAGTGAATGTAATCGTTTGCAGCAATCGATTACATAAAGGTAGATAATGAGATAAAGCGAGGCGCTATGGCGACGGAAAAATTCCGACCGACTCTTAAAGATGTCGCTCGTCAAGCAGGTGTCTCCATCGCCACAGCATCACGAGCACTAGCGGATAATCCGGCGGTTGCTGCATCGACTCGTGAAAGAATCCAACAATTAGCCTCTGATCTGGGTTACCGGGCCAATGCTCAAGCTCGTGCGCTTCGCAGTTCTCGCAGCAACACCATTGGTGTGATTGTTCCCAGTTTGATTAACCATTACTTCGCCGCAATGGTTACTGAAATTCAAAGCACCGCCAGCAAAGCTGGACTTGCCACGATTATCACCAACAGCAATGAAGATGCGACCACTATGTCTGGGTCTTTGGAGTTTCTCACCTCGCATGGTGTCGATGGAATCATCTGCGTACCTAATGAGGAATGCGCGAATCAACTAGAGGACTTGCAGAAGCAAGGAATGCCAGTGGTGTTGGTTGACCGAGAGCTTCCAGGAGACTCCACCATCCCAACGGCGACCTCTAACCCCCAACCAGGAATCGCCGCAGCAGTAGAACTCCTGGCTCACAACAACGCGTTGCCGATTGGTTACCTCTCAGGTCCCATGGACACCTCAACAGGTAGAGAGCGATTAGAGGATTTCAAAGCAGCCTGCGCCAACTCCAAAATTGGCGAACAGCTCGTTTTTCTGGGTGGGTACGAACAAAGCGTTGGATTTGAAGGCGCTACGAAATTGCTCGATCAAGGAGCTAAAACTCTTTTTGCCGGCGATTCTATGATGACGATCGGTGTCATTGAAGCCTGCCATAAGGCTGGTTTGGTTATCGGCAAGGATGTCAGCGTGATTGGTTTTGATACACATCCGCTTTTTGCCCTGCAACCTCATCCGTTGACAGTGATTGATCAAAATGTAGAACAACTAGCCCAACGAGCAGTGTCTATCCTCACCGAATTAATTGCAGGCACGGTACCTAGCGTGACGAAAACTACGATCCCCACTGCCCTTATTCATCGTGAATCAATCATCAACTCCACTTTAAGGAAGAAGGATGGACTCCCCAATGAGTAACTCAACCGGTACCGACATTGTCGTTGTCGGATCCATCAATGCCGATCTCACCGCAAAAGTTCAACGCCACCCTGAACCTGGAGAAACCCTCCTGGGTAGCGGCGGCACAGTGAGTGCTGGTGGCAAAGGCGCCAACCAAGCTGTGGCGGCAGCGCAATTAGGTGCCAAAGTCACCATGATCGGTGCGGTCGGAACCGATCAAATGGCTGGCGAGGCGCTGACACATTTGCGTCAATCAGGAGCAGATATGTCCGCGATTGCCACTGTGGACGGTCCCACTGGTCTTGCCATCATCACTGTGTCTGACGATGGGGAAAACACCATCATCGTTATCCCTGGCGCTAACGCTTCTGTCACCGCGGAATTTGTTGATAAACACTCCCAACTCATTGAGAACGCCGGCATTGTGTTGCTTCAGGGTGAGATCCCTGCCGATGGTTTCGAGCGTGCCGTTGATCTTTCACAAGGACGTGTGGTGATCAATCTGGCTCCAGTTGTGCCCGTGGGACATGATCAGCTGCGTCGTGCCGATCCATTGCTGGTCAACGAACACGAAGGCGCTCTGGTGCTGGACATGCTTGGAACTCCAGCGACCACGTCTGATCCCCAAAGTTTGGTCACTGAATTGCTGGAGCAGGGTTTTACTTCCGTGGTGATGACACTTGGTGCCGAAGGTGCTCTGGTTGGCACGCCGGGCCAACTCACGGCAATTCCTACCCCAAAGATCCAGGCAGTCGACACAACCGGAAGTGGAGACGCGTTTGCGGGGGCACTCGTCGCAAAGCTCTCTGAAGGCGCTGGCCTTATTGAGGCGGCAACTTTTGCTGCGCGCGTTGGCGCTTATGCCGCCACGAGGCCGGGCGCTCAAGCCTCCTACCCCACCCTGACCACTGACCTCCCCTCAACCACTCACTGAAAAGAGAACACTGATGTCACTTCCTGTTCAGCCGAGTAAAACCTCGGCCGCCACAGTCATACCATTGATGATCGCCCTGCTGGTCGCGGTATTCGCCTTCCAGCTCAACGCCTCCATGCTGGCGCCGGCACTGGCCACCATGGAAACTGAACTTAATGCAACAGCTGCCCAAATCGGCATGACGCAGACTGCTTTCTTCACCGCGGCGGCGCTGTTTTCCCTGTTCCTGCCACGTTGGGGCGATCTGATTGGTCGCCGCAAAGTGCTGGTCGGCATGATGATTGTCACCGGTATTGGATGTGTTGTCGCTGCCTTTGCTCCGAATGTGACCATCCTCTTCCTGGGCCGCCTGATTCAAGGTGTTGCTGGCCCAACCGTGCCACTGTGTCTGATCATTCTGCGCCAGCAGGTAACCAATGAAAAGCAATATGCGCTACTTCTCGGAATTGTTACCTCTGTCAACGGTGGTATCGGCGGCGTGGACGCGCTTGCTGGTGGCTGGTTGGCTGAAACACTTGGTTTCCGTTCCATCTTCTGGGTCATGGCTGCTTTCTGCGCTGTCGCTGCCCTCGCACTGCCTTTCAGCGTGAAGGAATCCACCGCTGAAGAAACCCCGAAGATGGACTGGCTTGGTGTGCTGCCACTGGCGGTGTCCATTGGATCTTTGCTCATGGCTTTCAACGAGGCCGGCAAACTCGGTGCCGCGAACTGGATTCTGGTGGTTGTGCTGTTCATCATCGGTATCGCCGGAGTCATCTTCTTCTACAACATTGAAAAGCGCGTTAAGCACCCGCTGGTCAGTGTTGAATACCTCGGTCAACGACGCACCTGGGCATTGCTGCTGAGCACCCTTCTCACAATGACCGGTGTATTCGCCGTAATGAATGGTCTGCTGCCCAACCTTGCGCAGGATGCTGCCAACGGTGCCGGCATGTCAGCGAGCGTGGTGTCCTGGTGGACACTTACCCCATATGCGCTGGCTGGCTTGGTATTCGGTCCAATCGCCGGAATTCTCGCCGGAAAATTTGGATACAAGATCGTCCTGCAAATTGGTATCGCTGCCACCATCATCGGCGTTGCCGGAGCCACCTTCTTAGTCGGAAGCACCTCGCATCTCGCGTACCTCGGCATCTCCATCTTCGTGGGTATTACCTATGCAGGTATTGCCAACATCATGCTCAACGGCCTGGGCATCGTGCTCTCCCCTGCTAACAACCAAGGCTATCTGCCTGGCATGAACGCAGGTGCCTTCAACCTAGGTGCAGGTATTTCCTTCGCCATCCTCTTCGCAGTTTCCACGGCATTCAGTGACAACGGCGGAGGATACGCCGCAGGCATGTGGGCTGGCGTGATCATCTTGGTCCTAGCCTTCCTCTGCTCCCTGCTGATCCCACGCCCAGAATCAATCACCGATACAGTGGCAGCCAAAGTCCAGGCTGAAGAAGCCGCTCAAGCCGCCAGCTAAATCCACAAACTGAACTAAGGAGTTTTACCCTATGACCACCAAGATCATCCTCGACTGCGATCCAGGACACGACGACGCTGTAGCCATGCTGCTCGCAGCCGGCAGCCCAGAAATTGAACTGCTTGGAATCACCACGGTCGGCGGCAACCAGACCTTGGACAAGGTCACCCACAATACGCAGGTCGTAGCCACCATCGCTGATATCAATGCGCCCATCTACCGCGGTGTCACCCGACCATTGGTGCGCCCCGTTGAGGTAGCCGAAGATATCCACGGCGATACCGGCATGGAAATCCACAAGTACGAACTGCCTGAACCAACCAAGCAGGTAGAAGACACCCACGCGGTGGATTTCATCATCGATACCATCATGAATAACGAGCCCGGCAGCGTAGCGCTGGTTCCCACCGGACCACTGACCAACATCGCGCTGGCAGTCCGGAAAGAACCACGCATCGCCGAGCGAGTCAAGGAAGTTGTCCTCATGGGCGGGGGCTACCACGTAGGAAACTGGACCGCCGTAGCTGAATTCAACATCAAGATCGACCCCGAAGCAGCCCACATCGTATTCAACGAAAAGTGGCCACTGACTATGGTCGGCCTCGACCTTACCCACCAGGCGCTCGCAACACCTGAGATCGAAGCCAAGTTCAACGAGCTGGGCACCGACGTCGCCGACTTCGTCGTCGCGCTTTTCGACGCTTTCCGCAAGAATTACCAGGACGCACAGGGTTTTGATAACCCACCAGTACACGACCCTTGTGCTGTTGCATACCTTGTTGACCCAACCGTATTCACCACCCGCAAAGCACCACTCGATGTGGAGCTGTACGGCGCACTCACCACAGGCATGACCGTTGCTGATTTCCGCGCACCGGCTCCAGCAGATTGCACCACCCAAGTAGCTGTTGACCTGGACTTTGATAAATTCTGGAACATGGTGATCGATGCAGTAAAGCGCATCGGATAGACCTGTTCACAAGGTTGTTAGAGGGCGTATCCGCACCTGATTGGTGAGGGTACGCCCTCCTTTTGTGGATATCGCTGCTAGTGGACGTCGAAAAGCAAAAATCTTTTGCGCTCGCACCCGGGCCAAGTCGGATATGGTCGAGGTCATTCCTGCTAGCTGGCACAAATTGAAATGAGGCAATCGATGCGTACTCTCCTGAGCAAGGCTTCCGCTCTGCACGTTGTCACGGTGATTGGCGCGCTGGCGCTCATTGTCATCATTTTGTGGATCGATATCTCCACAGGATTCTGGCAAGAAATCGTGATTCTGTCCGGACTTGCCGCTGGTTTAGTCACTTTTTGCTCACGACGGTATTTATTGGTCGATTTCACCAGCGCAGCGTTGAAAAACGTTGGGCGCCAGTCACCCACATGGCCTTGACTTCACTTTTGCACCAGCTTGCAGATAAAAAACACAGTGACCTCAGCCGGGAAGACATCGTACCGCGGGCCTTTACTGTCCCGACCTCTACTGACGCCCACGCTATTCATCAAGACTTGGAAAAACTCCGAAACTCCGTACTCAAAGAGCAAAATCACCTAACCACTGTGTTGGGAACTTGGTCAGAATTCCTCACCTCCAACAGCGATAACTCCGACATTTTGCGTTCCTCCGCTGAACTTGGGCTCCAATTGGAGCAGGTCCGCGATAAAGCACTCGAAGTGGAACAGCGTATCAAAGCCTCTGCTCAGGTGGATCTTACGGACCTGGCTCATGAGATTGAGATCTGCAATCAACACCACGCAACCCTCATCAGTGCGATTCAGGTAAGACTGCAATCGCATACTGCTGAGCTTCGGGCTGGGTGATTTCTTAAGACTGACCTAGTTCAGTTCTTCACGGCATTGCTCAATAGTTTTCCCACTGTCTAGGCAATTCTGAAAATCAATCTGTCCTTGTACCCACGGAGAGTTGCCAGGCTTGAGATAGTTCGGAACATTCGGATCCCCAATTCGGGCGATATAACCGTTAGGGTAAACACACTGATTTTCATCGCACACTGCACCACTCGTATCTGAAGGGATTTGAGGTGCATTTGGATCCGGCATTGTGGCGCCACTGGGGTAAGTGCATACAACTCCGTCACATACTGGGGTATTCGCTGCGACTTCACCGGCAAGTACCTCATCATGCACGTCCTGACAGTGCTGAGACCAACCTCCGACCGTTCCATCCGACCAAGAAGTAACGATGGGGCCAAGGCCGACCTGACAGTCAACCGGAGTTATCTCTAGCAGCGTTTCCGTGTCATTTTCCGGTGCTATAACTTCAGTTGTTGTGATGGCCGACGATGTCTCTATTGCACCCCCAAGGCTGATAATGGCCAAGTCATTGGAAGTGCTATCCGAAAGAGAAAAACCAAAGTGAGTGATTTCTATGTCATCTGGAATAGTAAAAGACCACGTCATTTCAATTTCTGTACCCACTTCTAAAAGCACACCACACTCCGGATTACCAGAAATCTGATCAAGATTGTCGATAGGGCTAAATTTCTTTTCTTGGTCACCTTGTTGATCATCTAGTTCGTCCTCGAGGAGCCATGTCTGTAATACGTGACCACATGAAAGATCCCAAGGATCAGAGCTCGAATTCTTCACGGTAGTGTCCACCGAAACAAACTTTTCTCCGGACGCAGCATTCCGCTGTTCTCTCGGCTCAGATCCACGCGCACTGCCTTCTGAGTACAACATGAGCTGATCGGACTGTGTGACGCTGTTTACCGTGAGCACGACCCCTGGGATCTCTACTGCTTCTCCAACATCTAGAGCTCGTTTACTTGGAGGTGCGCTACTTGAAGTAACAACGTCACTTTCAGCAGCTTCATCAGCGGTAGTGGCATTCCCTCCACACCCTGAAAGAACGAAAAGAAAAATAAGACTTAAGAGAGAAACTAACCCACGAGTATGCACCGCGTAATCCTTCAAAATTCACAATCTATACTTCCTCTGATAAGGAGTTTTCCTATATCAGATTTGCTGACTATCTCAGAAGTACCAGATCAGAGCGCGGTTAACCCTACTTTCAAGTATTAATCTTCTGGTATGTAATCCGGTTCCCCTTGTGAGTAAACGGGTCAAGTTACCTTTTCAAGCCACGGATCTCCCAGCTTCAAGATAAAACTATCCTGAGGAATCCCCCAGCCCCTTACTTCCGCGATTGGTTGAAACTGAGGAAATGGGTACTGCCCTCGCTCATCACTCGTTCATCACCAGCACTCAAACGAAAAAGCCCTCGGAACTGATGTAATTGCATTGTTCCGAGGGCTTTCTTGGTAGATCGACTTTGACGATGTTTTAGTGCTAATTCACGCGACTAAGAATCTCAGCAATCAGCTTGCTTGCTTCAGCATGAAGGTCCTCTAGCGTGCCGTTATTGTCCACAACGATGTCAGCGGCTTTAAGTCTGACGTCGTCGGGCACTTGAGAAGCGATTCGACGCCGCACGTCGTCCTCTGTGAGGCCACGTTTTTCCACAAGTCTGCGGACGCGTTCCTCTACGTCAACATCAACTACGACGACAAGGTCCATCTTGCGGTCAAGGCCTTTTTCTACAAGCAAAGGCATGTCATAAACCGCAACTTTGGCGCCTTGATCTTCGGCTTCGTTGAATCGACGAGCTGACTCTTCGGCGATACGAGGGTGGGTAATGGCATTGAGCAGCGCTGTTTGTTCTTCGCTGACAAATGCTTTGGCTGCTAATCCCGCGCGGTCTAGAGTGCCGTCGGGTTTTAAGATGTCTTGGCCAAAAGCTTCAGCTAGCTCTGCTAATGCCGGTTGTCCGGGTTCGACGATATCGCGGGCAACTTGGTCCGCGTCGACGATGAGAAATCCTTCAGATGACAAAAGATCGGCAACGGTAGATTTACCGCTGCCGATCCCTCCTGTTAGTCCAATGCGCAACATGGATCCCAGGTTACTCGTTCTTGCCGTTGACCTTGATCACAGTCGTGGAAGAATTTGCCTGATCTGCAGGAATACCTTCAATTTCACCGAATTTCGCGGCGTTAGACACCACAACTGGGGTGATCAAAGGTAGATCCTTGGATCGAATGAAGTCAGCGTCAAAAGTGATCAGTGGATCCCCCGCCTTGACTTGCTGCCTGCGCTCAACGTGAACGGTGAAGCCTTCGCCGCCCAATTGCACGGTGTCCAATCCAACGTGGACAAGGATTTCAACTCCGCTATCTAAGCGCAATGCCACTGCGTGTCCAGATTTCTGGACAAGGATGACAGTAGCGTCTGCTGGAGCAACAACGGTGTTTCCAGTTGGTTGGATTGCAATGCCTGGTCCAAGCTTGCCTGCTGCAAAGATTGGGTCAGGTACTTCAGAAAGTGGAATTGCCTTGCCTTCGAGTGGGGAAACAATGTCCACTACTTCCCCAGCGGCCAGCTTCGGCTTAGCTGCCACGGCGGTTGCAGCGCCAGCAGCGGCTCCTGCACCTGCACCGGCTCCCGCACCTGCAGCAGCTACTGGAGCTGCAGGAGTTGCATTAGCTTCTGCCTTCAGATCTTCTTCTGCCTGCTTGTCAGCAGCAACCTTTGCACGTGCCTCATCGCGCTCTTCGTTGGAACGGTAGTCCAGTGCGAGAACAAGGAACATGGAAACGAAGAATGCAACTGCGATACCAATGGTGTAGCCCAACCATGGGTCCATTGCTGGGATGGTAAGCAAGGAGGTGAACACGAAAGCGTACGCCTTGATGTCGAAGATGCCCATCACGATACCGCCTGCCAAACAACCCGGCAGGAGGCGGAAGTAGGTCTTCTTGAATCGGAGCAGAACACCGTAGAGGGAAGGCTCGGAAATGCCGCCGAGCAAACCAGCCAACATGCCACCCAGGGAAACCTGACGCATGGCCTTGTTTCGTTCCTTAATGGAGAGCAAGAACACGCCGGTGACCAGGCCGAAGCAGGCGAAGTTCCAGGCACCCATTGGTCCCTGAATGAAGTCGTAACCCAGGGTGTTGATGTTCTGGATCATGATGGCGTTTAGTGGCCAGTGCAATCCAAGTGGAACCAAGAATGGGTAGAGCAATGGGATAACGATGGAAAGAATAAATGGGCTGAAGTTGTTAATCGCTTCAAGCAGGTTGGAAATTCCGTTACCAACACCGATGCCGAAAGGTCCAAGCAGGAATGCGGTCGCTGGGATCATAATCAGCAGGGAGAAGAATGGGACGAACACCATTTGGACTGCTTCAGGGATGATCTTCTTCAGTCCCTTTTCCACCCAGTACAGACCAATTGCTGCAATCAGCGGTGGGAATACCTGTCCGGAGTAGTCATTCAGAACCATTGGCAGGCCAAAGACTGTGACGGTATCGCCGGCAGAACCCAGTGCCAAGAATTCTGGAGTAAGAAGTGCGGCTGGAATAGCTGCACCAATCCACTCGTTTGCGCCGAGCTTTCGAGCTGCGGTGGCACCAACCATAATTGGCAGGAAGTAGAAGACCGAGCGCCACATGGAGTGCAGGAATACATAAGTATCAGGCTGCTCATCCATTGGAGCGCGGAAGTCTTGCAAACCGAAAGTATCCGCAAGAACCAACAAGGTAATAATCAGTGAGGCACCAAGCAGGGCCCACAGGATTGGTCGGAAAGTATCAGACAAGAACTCGAAGGCGTAGTCAATCCACGAGTACTTGCCACGGACTCCGCCGTATTCCTTCTTGGATGAACTCTCTGTAGCTTCACCGTCGGCGAAGTGCTTCATTCCATCAAGTTTGAGGATTTCTTGGTAATAGTTTGCAACAGATCCACCCATCACCACCTGCATACCGGTGGATCCTTGGGGTACTACGCCAAGAACTGATGGGTCGGAGTCAATTTCTTGTTGATCAACAATGGATTGATCCTTCACTTGGAAGCGAAGGCGAGTCGCACAGTGAGTCATCGAAGTAATATTGTCTGGTCCACCAAGGTTTTCCAGAATATGTTGCGATGTCGTCGTCAGTTTGGACGCCATGTCAAACCTTTCTAAACGTAGGGTCTGTCTCCCGCGGGCAAGAGACTTTCTTGTCCACTTAAGAGGATCGCCGTTACGAATTGGGCCGAAAAAGAATCGGATTCGATTCCTCAGCGCCTACCACTTAATGTGTTGTGACATTCTCAGGTTGTGAAAACGATTGCACAATTTGGCAAAAATTTTTACCTAGTTTCCCAGGCTCCCCCGCAATAGATTTGTGGTGGATCACACTTTTTTCCAATTAAGCGGTAAGTCACCCATCATGATAAGCCGGAAACCCACCCAAAACAAGCTGAATACAGACAAACCAAAAAGGTAATACTTTTGAATATGTCCGACCTGCATTTTTTGAAAATGAAAACGGACACACTGTCAGATTATGCCCGCACCACCCCTCCACCGCATCACGTCCCCGAATGATTCCAGGTATCCCCATCCCCCAGTTTCACGCTTAGACGGCGTTGTAGGCCCATGTATTTTCGCCGAAGCGCCCGCCAAAAGCTTAACCACACCGTACGAAAACCAAGCCTCACAACAAAACACCCCGCACTTCCCAAACCGTGAAGGTTAAAAAGTGCGGGGTGTTTATGCGGAGCAAACTCTTTGGGAGGGTTCACTGTCAACGTCAGTGAGCCCTCTTAAGAGGTGCAGGAACTATTAGTTACCTGCGAGCTTCTCGCGAAGAGCAGCGAGCTGCTCATCGGAAGCGAGGGAGCCAGCGGACTCTTCAACTGCTTCTGCTGCAGGTGCATCTTCTGCAGAATCAGTGGAGTAGTTGCCGGCCGGAGCCTCGGCAGCTGCCTCTTCAGCCTGCTGACGACGACGCTCGATCTGAGCGGTGTGAGCGGTGAAGCGACGCTCGGACTCGGCGTAGCGAGCTTCCCAAGCCTGACGCTGCTCATCGAAGCCTTCGAGCCATTCGTTGGTCTCGGCGTCGAAGCCCTCAGGGAAGATGTAGTTACCCTGCTCGTCGTAGGAGTCAGCCATTCCGTACTTGGATGGGTCGAACTCTTCGGTGTAGTCCTCGTCAGCCTGCTTGAGGGACAGGGAGATACGACGACGCTCGAGATCGATGTCGATGACCTTGACCATGACCTCTTCGCCAACTGCGACAACCTGGTCCGGAACCTCGACGTGGCGCTGAGCCAGCTCGGAGATGTGGACGAGGCCTTCGATGCCCTCTTCGACGCGAACGAACGCACCGAATGGAACCAGCTTGGTGACCTTGCCTGGAACGATCTGGCCCACAGCGTGAGTGCGAGCGAAGACGCGCCATGGGTCTTCCTGGGTAGCCTTCAGGGACAGGGAGACGCGCTCGCGGTCGAGATCGACCTCGAGAACCTCAACGGTGACTTCGTCGCCGACGGTGACAACCTCAGATGGGTGGTCGATGTGCTTCCAGGACAGCTCGGAAACGTGAACCAGTCCGTCGACACCGCCGAGATCGACGAATGCGCCGAAGTTGACGATGGAAGAGACGACGCCCTTGCGGACCTGGCCCTTCTGGAGCTGGTGCAGGAACTCGGAGCGGACCTCAGACTGGGTCTGCTCGAGGAATGCGCGACGGGACAGAACGACGTTGTTGCGGTTCTTGTCCAGCTCGATGATCTTAGCTTCGAGCTCCTGGCCGATGTACGGATCCAGGTCGCGGACGCGACGCATCTCAACGAGGGATGCAGGCAGGAAGCCACGGAGACCGATGTCGATGATGAGGCCACCCTTGACGACCTCGATGACGGTACCGGTAACTGGCTCGTCCTTTTCCTTGAGCTCCTCGATGGCGCCCCAAGCACGCTCGTACTGAGCACGCTTCTTGGAAAGGATCAGACGACCTTCTTTGTCTTCCTTGGTGAGGACAAGTGCGTCAATTTGGTCGCCGACTTCGACGACCTCGTCTGGATCGACATCGTGCTTGATGGACAGCTCGCGGGATGGGATGACACCCTCGGTCTTGTATCCGATGTCGAGAAGTACCTCGTCACGATCGACCTTTACCACGGTGCCTTCAACGATATCGCCATCGTTGAAGTACTTGATGGTTGCGTCGATTGCTGCAAGGAAGTCCTCAGCAGAGCCAATGTCGTTGATGGCTACCTGAGGTGCATTGTTGGTGGGCATATGTAAATTGCTCCGAAATGGATAGGAAATTAGATAATGGACAGGATGCAGTATCTTTCAAATGCCCTGTATAGACGGGGTTTTGATCTCACGTTCAGGCTCAATGTGCTTTCCTACATGAACACACCGATACATGACGCAACGACACGCCTAATAAACAGTACGCCGTTTGCGCAGCTAGAGCAAATAGAATGGCAAAAATGGGCACATACGATACTGATGGGACCAATGGGAAAACCTCAAGCCACCAATTGAGCCAGTTCTCTCAAGCAAACCGATACTGGTGGGATGTGGACGCGGCCGACTATCACGAACGCCACCCTTCTTATTTAGGCACGGATTCCGCTCACGGCGAGTTCTACTGGTGCCCCGAGATGCTGCATGAAAAAGATGTACGTCTTCTTGGCACTCCCGCAGCACTCTCCGGCAAGAAAATTTTAGAGATCGGTTGCGGCTCGGCACCGTGTGCTCGGTGGCTGGCCAATGATGTTCCGAATGCCTTTGTCACCGCTTTCGACATTTCTTCACAAATGCTCAAATACGCAGGTCACGACCATAACGTACACCTCGTACAGGCCGATGCAATGTCACTCCCCTACGCCGACAGTTCCTTTGACGTGGTCTTTTCCGTTTTCGGCGCCATCCCCTTTGTGGAGGATTCCGCCGCACTCATGAAGGAAATCGCGCGCGTCCTCAAACCCGGCGGACGCCTCATTTTCTCCATCACCCACCCGATGCGCTGGATTTTCCTCGACGATCCCGGCCCCGCAGGCCTCACCGCGATCACCAGCTACTTCGACCAGCGCGGCTACGTCGAAGAAGACGAGGAAACCGGTGCTTTAAGCTATGCGGAACAGCACCGCACCATGGGCGCGCGGATCAATGAGCTTATCGACGCCTCCCTCCACTTAGATCACCTCATCGAACCAGAATGGCCAGATGAGTTGGAAGAAAACTGGGGCCAATGGTCACCACTTCGAGGAAAGCTCTTCCCCGGGACAGCAATCTTCCTCGCCACGTACCGCCCCTAAAAAACCAACGGCGCTCATTTTTAAGCTGCTGTTGGTCTCGAATGCACGTTTTTGGTGCTCAAAACTGTCGAATCAGACCAAGCGCTCCCCTAATTTCCGAGCTTTTGGTCTCTGGATGGACCGACCAAACCAGGTGACCAATGAAGTCGAAATTGAGAGGTCGCTGGCCATATGGTCTGGTTTCGACGACTAGTAACCATCCCATATGGCCGACAGCTCCCCTTTACCCCTCTCATTGGCCACATGTTCTGGTCAGGTCTAAATCCCGCCGGAATAGGCATAAAATACATAGGCCTACATTCGCCTCTAAGGGCCTTTAGGCTTCTGGGATTTCTCGGTAGTAGTTTTCCATGGTGATGTTCTCTGGTTCTGGGCCACCGCGCAGATCGGTGTTGAGGGCATCGATTTGCTGTAGTTGCTCATCGGAGAGTTCGAAATCAAAGATCTCAAAGTTTTCCACAATGCGTGATGGGGTCACAGACTTTGGAATTGCGTGACGTCTACGCTGTAGGTGCCAGCGCAGCATTACTTGAGCTGGTGTTTTGCCAACTTCTGCGGCGATTCCAGCGATGACCTCATTTTCTAGAGTGCTTGGAAGCTGTCCGTCGCGGTAGAAGGTGATGCCACCGATTGGTGACCACGCCTGAGTCAAAATGCCAAGCTGCTCATTGCGGGCAAGCACGTCACGCTGCTGGAAGTAGGGGTGGCATTCGATTTGGTTCAGAGCTGGGACAATGGAGGTTTCCAAAAGGAGTTTGTCCAGGTGCTCTGGCATGAAATTACTGACTCCGATTGCCCGCACCGCGCCGTCGAAAAGCAGCTTCTCTAGCGCCTTGTAGGCGGCGATGGTGCGATCAAAGCTGCTTGGCACTGCCTGGTGCAAGATCAAAATGTCCAGTGTATCGACACCAAGCTTGCCTGTGGCCTTGTCGAATGCGTGGAGAGTTTCCTCGAAGCCGTAGTCGGTCACCCAGATTTTGGTTTCGATGGTGATCTCGTCGCGGCCAATGCCGGATGCTGCGATTGCTTCACCGACTTCACGTTCATTGCCGTATGCGGCGGCGGTGTCGATGTGGCGATAGCCGGCTTCAAGAGCAGCGTTAACGGAGTTTCGGGTTTCATCGGGTGGGGTTTGGAATACACCAAATCCAATGTCGGGAATGGCGAGTCCGTTGTTCAGTGTGAAAGTCATAATTAAATAGTGTCACCAAGTTCTGTGCTGAGGGAGGGGCTGTCATTACCTGTCCAATTGGCCAGAAGTTGAAGGTTCATTGCAGATGTCGAACCTTCCGCAGCGGAGTACACCACGAGGGCAATATCGGGATCTGCTGGAAGATCAAGCGTTTCAAAATCCAGCTCCATCTCCCCCACCAACGGGTGCACGATCTTCTTGGAACCTGTTCGATGCATGCGGACATTATGGTCGGCCCACATTTGCGCGAAGACTTCTGACTTGGTCACCAGCTCACCGATCAAATTGCTAAACAACGTGTCGTTGGGCCGCTGTGCTGCAACGGTGCGCAAGCTGGCTACCAAATCTGCCGAAGTTCTCTCCCACTCAGGGAAAAATTCGCGCGCTGCTGGATCGAGGAATGTAAAGCGTGCAACATTGATTGACCCCGGTTCCCCACTAATTCCATCGGAGACCGTGCTTTCATACAACGGTGCATATAGCGCACGACCAAAAGTGTTGGCTGCCAGAAGGTCACGGCTTTCAGAACGAATATATGCTGGAATATCGTGCATCGAATTGAGAATTCGCAGCACCTCAGGGCGCAGCACAGACTTCGGTGCAGGGGTACGCTTACGCCGTGACGCCGGTGAATTACTGAGCTTGGCCAGATCAAACAGATGCTGCGTCTCCGCATCATCCAGCTGTAAGGCAGTAGCTAACGCGCTTAACACCTGTTCTGACACACCACTCAAGTTGCCTCGTTCAAGACGTGTGTAATAGTCCACGCTCACGCCAGCCAACATGGCCACTTCTTCACGTCGAAGCCCCGGAACTCGCCTTTTGCCTTGGTAAATAGGCAATCCGGCGTCTTTTGGAGTGAGACGATTGCGGCGCGCAGTGAGGAATTCTCGAGTATCTGCGTGTACATCCATATCTTCAACATAGGCGTTGGGGCTGACTTTTAAACAGGTACCAGTAGTACCGGCATAAGCGATCACTGTTGCGTTTTCTTGCTGCCATCAAAAATTAGTCACATGATTTTAAGCATCGTCCTTTTGGGCTACTTCATGATTCTGCTTGACACCTCCATCGTCATTACGGGTCTACCTGCCATCGGCAGTGAACTTGGCATCGATCCCGTGCACCTGTCATGGGTGCAGAGTTCCTACACATTAGTCTTCGGCGCACTTCTTCTGCTGGGAGCTCGTGCCGGTGATATCTTCGGCCGAAAGAAAGTGCTCTACATTGGTCTCGCGTTGTTTGCGGCTTCATCGTTGGCAATTGCGCTTTCTCCAAATGCTGCGGTCCTCATTGGAGCACGCGTAGTTCAAGGCGCGGGAGCTGCGATTATCGCTCCAGCGACACTTGCGTTGATTACTGAGTTCTTCCCCGAAGGCCCAGCTCGCCTTCGTGCTACCTCTGCTTATGGTGCTGTTGCCGGCATCGGTGTGGCAGCAGGCCTAGTGATCGGCGGCGTATTTGCTGATCTTTTGTCGTGGCGCATCGGCTTCTTTATCAACGTCCCCATCGCCGCAGTGTTGGCCTACATAGTGCACAAAGCCATTCCCGCAACCTTCAGCAGGCCTGGATCACTCGACATCTTCGGAGCAATTACCTCCACGGCAGGTATCGCCGCGGTGCTCTACGCAATTGTCCGCAGCGCCGATTACAGCTGGACAGATCCGTTTGTGTTGATTTCCCTCGTGCTGGGCATCGCAGTGTTCATCTGGTTCCTGCGCCATGAATCCTCAGCCAAAGAACCACTTCTGCCCCTGGGGCTCTTTAAAAACCGCAGGCGAAACACCATCTTGGCCAGCCGCTTTCTTCTGGTTGGCTCCGTGATGTCATTCTTCTTCTTTGCCACCCAGCTGTTCCAGGACACCATGGGAATGAATGCTCTCCAGGCAGGCCTTGCGTTCATGCCGCTATCTCTGCTGCAGTTTGCCAGCGCCGCGATGGTGCCACGGCTTTCCCGAGCAGGCGTATCTGATTCCATGCTCACCGTCATCGGTTTCGCCATCATGGTCATCGGCATGGCAGGCCTCGCATTTGTACCAAACACGATGATCGCGCTGATCCTACCAATAGTTTTGGTGGGATTTGGCCAAGGCTTCGCTTTCGGACCAATGACAGCTCTGGCAGTTCAAGGTGCACCGAAGGACCAATCCGGCGCCGTTTCTGGCCTGGTGAATTCCCTTCACCAAATCGGCGGCACCTTCGGTTTGGGTGTGTTCTCCTCCTTGGCTGTCGCTGTCATCGGACATGATGCAACATCAGAGATGATCAGCGACCGCGCACACTTCGGATTCTTGCTCTCCACCGTGACGCTGACGCTGGCCACCATCTTTGCGGTCACACTGCTGAAGCGCCACGAAACCCGAAAGAGTAGCGAGCGCCCAACCCAGCTCGTCGACGAAAAGGCAGTTACCTCTTAGTGCGCTGCAGCATCCCAGTTAACGCCATCACCAGCTGAAACTTCCAAAGGAACGGACAGCTTGATGGCGTTATCCATTTCGCGTTCCAGAATCTCACGGACTTGTTCCAACTCACCGGCCGCTACTTCCACGACCAATTCATCATGCACCTGAAGCAGCACGCGAGATTTCACGGCAGCTTCCTTGAGTGAACGGTCCACCCGGATCATGGCCACCTTGATGATGTCTGCGGCAGTTCCCTGAATCGGGGCGTTCAGTGCGGCACGTTCAGCGTTTTCACGAGCGACACGGTTATCCGAGGTCAGTTCCGGCAGGTAGCGACGACGCCCAAACAGCGTTTCCGTGTAGCCAGCTTTTCGAGCCTCCTCCACGATCTCCCGGAGGTAGCGCTGTACTCCGCCGAAGCGCTCGAAGTAGGACTCCATGATCTGCTTCGCTTCGCCAGCAGGAATGCTCAGCTGCTGAGACAAACCAAACGCGGACAAGCCGTACACCAGACCGTAAGACATGGCCTTGACCTGGCGACGCAGCTCAGGGGTCACGCCATCGATGGGCACATTAAACACCTTGGAACCCACGTAATTGTGCAGGTCTTCGCCTTCGCGGTACGCCTCAATCAAGCCTGGGTCCTGGGAAAGGTGAGCCATCACGCGCATTTCAATCTGCGAATAGTCGGCAGTCAGCAAGGTTTCATACCCCTCGCCTACGACGAATCCCGAACGAATCTTTCGGCCAGCCTCAGTGCGCACAGGAATGTTTTGCAGGTTGGGATCAGTGGATGACAAACGTCCCGTAGACGCCACCGTCTGGTTGAAGGTGGTGTGAATACGGCCATCAGGAGCCACCTCACGGATGAGACCTTCCAGAGTGGTCTTCATCTTTTGGTACTGACGGTGTGCCAACAGGTGATCTAGGAATGGGTGCGGATTCTTGATCGCTAGGGCTTCAATTTCCGCGGCAGCCGTAGAGTAGCCGGTCTTGGTTTTCTTGGTTTTCGGCATTCCGAACGTCTCAAAAAGCACCACTTGCAGCTGCTTCGGGCTCGAGAGATTCAGGGTTGGATCCTCAGCGAGCTCGCGAGCTGCTTCCTCTTCCTGAGCAACCTGACCAATGAAAGTCTTCAACTGCTCTTCCAAAGTGGCAACATCAACAGCGATACCGATGGCCTCCATGCGCGCCAGAATTCCCGACAGCGGAATTTCCAGGTCATGGTAAAGCTCAAAAGCTTGAATCTCCTGAAGCTGTTTGGTCAATTCTTCAGACAGCTCAAGGATTGCAATGACATCATCAACAAGCGATTGGTCATCAGCTGCGTCGAGCAGCGTGAGCTGGCCGCCATTGTCGTTTGTAGACAACTGTCGTTGAAGATGCCGCTGGTAGACGTCGGCAAGCTCATAGGTGCGTTGGCCCGGACGCAGCAAGTATGCCGCGATCGCCGTGTCATGCACCACGCCGTGCAGCTCAAAACCGCGCCCAGCGAGCATATGATAGGCGGCCTTAGCGCCGTGCAGCATCTTTGGATCTTCCGACGCCAACCACGTGGCCAGCGCCTTTTCATCCTCCGCTGAAATATCAGCCACATCAACCAACACCGCATGGCGCTTGGTATCCGCAATCGCTAGCGCATACGTGTCGCCAGCAGCAGGTTTAGCCACTCCAGCCAGCGCTAAAGCAAGCGCCTGGCCAGCCCTAGCAGGCAGCCATTGCGCCAAAGATTGCGTATCGACGACAACCTGTTCCGCTTCCACTTCCTCCACGGGGGCAGCGGAACCCTCGGCCTTCACCACCGCCAGCACCCGCTCACGCAAATTGGTACCAAACTCCAGATCGTCAAACTTCGCCGCAACCTCCGCAACCTGCACAGGCTTCATCTCAAAATCGTCCGGACCAAGCGGCAGCTCCAGATCCTTCACCATCTCCGTGAGCTTGCGGTTCATCCGGACCTGCTCAATGCGCTCACGCAGGCTGGCGCCAACCTTGCCCTTGATCTCATCAGCGTGATCAAGCAAATTATCCAAAGTTTCATACTGGGCAATCCACTTGGTAGCAGTCTTCTCGCCCACGCCAGGAATATTAGGCAAGTTATCGGAAGGATCACCACGCAGCGCTGCAAACTCCGGATACTGCCTCGGTGTCAGTCCATACTTCTCCTCCACTGCTTCCGGCGTGAAACGGTGCAGCACAGACACGCCCTTCATCGGATACAACACCGTGGTGGTGTCATTGACCAACTGGAAGGAATCACGGTCACCCGTAACAATCAGCGTCTTAAAGCCTAAAGGTTTCGCCGCCACAGACAACGTGGCGATCACATCATCAGCCTCAAAATCGATTTTCTCAATAGTCGTAATTCCCAAAGTGGACAACACCTCCTTGAGGATTTCCACCTGGCCCTTAAACTCAGGTGGCGTTGCTTCACGCTGCGCCTTATACGCCGGGAACATATCGGTACGGAACGTCTTACGCCCCACATCGAAAGCCACCGCCACATGAGTAGGCTGCTCATCCTTCAACAACGTGGACAGCATCGAGAGAAAGCCATAGACAGCATTGGTGGCCTGCCCGCCCGACGTGGAGAAATTCTCAGCCGGCAAAGCAAAGAATGCGCGGAAAGCCATCGAGTGGCCGTCGATAAGCATTAAGGTCTGGTCAGTCTTCTCAGTCACGCCTCCCGAGTGTAGGCGAGTGGAAAAATTAGCGACACATTCACCCAAACCAGACCCCTAATTTCCATTCCTAATCATTGATGGTCTAATATTGCTTTCAGTCATTCAGACTGGCTCGGAAACAACCGGGTTAGTTCTGCAATTGATTGATGCCCTTGTAGCCCAATTGGCAGAGGCAACGGATTCAAAACCCGTCCAGTGTGAGTTCGAGTCTCACCAGGGGCACCACTACCAGCGGAAACGCTGACAATATAAGATCAAATAGGGCTTAGGTGTCCAAAAAGTGTCTAAATATTAATCGCATGATAATCAGCGATAATGGGCATTAAGCGCAATAATACCCCCGTAACATCTTCATGTTACGGGGGTATTATTATGATTTGCATCACATTTTAGAACGCCACCGCTACCCCGGTTTCGTAGCTCCATCACCGGACATGAGCCATTTTTTTACACCCGCAGCTGTGACTGAAATATGATTCTTGACCCCAATCCGCACCCCTCTTGTGGCTGAAAATTCTGGGGTAAAAAAGGGAATTTATTCACCTTTTTTCCGCCCACATGGGGGCAATTCTGAGAGCCTGAAAAAAACTCGCAATCGAATTTATATTCCACTGCGAGATAACCACCCGGCAGTACAAAAAAGCATAAAAAAATTACTAACTCGTTCACGTGTCTGAGCTATACGGACGGAATCAGTTCCGTACAATATAAGCAGTACACGGGCTTGACACTTAGCTTATTACTGTCATCGAGAATCACCGTATCAGAGGCATATATCTTACCTGGCAGGCGATTGTTCTCTTACTACTTGCGCTAGGTACAGGTGGTGCCTATCTGCTGGCCGGTGGTGATGTCACTCAAACTGCCCGACTGGTGTTGTGGGTGTTGACCGGAATCTTACTGGCTATGGTCTCTACCGCCCTACGAATCCGCTTCGGATCAGGGGTAGCTATCGCTGCAACCGTGCTGTGGACAGTTATCTCAATAACCTTGGGCGGAGATGTGCTAGCCGAGACCATGCTCTGGCTTGTAGCAGTACCATCCTGGCCAGAAACAGCGGATACTACTACCCGCTTCCTTATTGCGATGCTACTGCAGGCAGTTCTTATCACCGGCAGCACTATCTGGGCTATCCGAGAGATCCGGGATTCAGAGCGCCGTGGCTAAGTTCAGCACCTCCGACAACGCAAAGAAGCAGAACATGAACACCATAATTAACACCACTGACCAGTGAGACCGAAAACTGTGTACTCTCCCTGAGAGGCCACATCGCACGTGATCTTCGCTAGCTGGGCTGCATACGCAGAACGCTCGAATCGATCCTCAGAGATCTTCGTAATAGGTAAGTCTTGACCAGGTACTGAATCTCCATCAGTTTTTACCGTGTTGTTTAATGACGCATCTGAAAACGGGGTAAACAGTCCGTCCATTTTTAGCACTGTACCGTGCTAAATCCTGGCACATGCAGCAATAGCTGTGAAACCCTCAACTCACAATGAGCTCACTGTCTATCTTCTCTCCGCCTGCTGGGATAATTACACCAGCACCCTTTCCAACCTTTATCTAAAAGGGCGCACCATAAGTGAACCAGAGCTTAAGCATATCCACTTAATACCTGAATACGTACATACTGCTAGCATAAAAACATTCTTATTTGTTCTCGACCACACTGAAGATCGACATAAAAGAATCACTAGGCTATCTTCCGGTTCACCTGAAGTTAGTAACACACCGGTCACAGAAGTTCCGGCTCGTGTAATCTCCGCTTATCTAGCTCAAAGGAATACTTATGAAGTTCTTCGGGTTTTATCGTCCTATTGCTTTAATTGCTGGCATTACCGTTTCAGCATCTATTCTCACATCCGTAGCTACTGCAGCTGAATCTCCAACTAGCTTTCAAGCGATTACACCTGCATTCTCTTCATCATCGGCTCCAGAAGCAGACGCAGAAGCAAACACCAGTGAAGCTACCGCAGACCTGCTTTACGTGGCAGAAAACCAACTACTTATTAAGCTTTCTAACGCCGTCGTCGAAGATGTTAACGGCGAAATCTTAATGAAAGATAATAAGGGCACTCTTCTGGAGAATTTGACAGCTGAACTTCAAGCCCAACCAGGCTTCTCAATCGAGAAAGTCGATTCCCATACTGCTTTGTTGACCATGAATCCAGATGAGGTGCCAGATTTACAGGACTGGCGATGCGGAGTCGGCGCTTTGTCAGGCGGGGTAGCAGGTGTGGTGGCAACTGGTCTAGCTCTCGCCGCTTTGGGAGTTGCCACAGGTGGCACGGGGTTTGCTGTGCTTGCAGCAGGGGGACTTGCTGGATATGGCACTGGCGCTGTCGCCAACTGCTAAGGAGAAATAATGGGAATTGTAATCATGCTGGCAGTAGCGGTGGTTCTCTTTTTTGGGGTCCAGTTACTAGCGCGGGGCAACAAGCAGACTCTTAATGTGAAAGCGTACACAGCTCTTGCAGTGACAACGATCATTGTGCTCTCGGTTGTGATTTTCTCTGGAGCTTTACAGTCTGATTCCATAGGAATTACCGGCTCTCTCATCGCATTAGTAATACTTACGATCTTGATGCAGCCAGTTTTCGTTCAGCTTCAAAGAAAAATTGAGGCTCAGCGTGAAAAGACGAAAGACGAACTCTCCCCGCCTCAAAACGGTTAAATCCCCTAGCGAGATCCATTCCTTAGCTGCCATGACCTCTGACATTTTCCTCTAGAGGTCATGGCGGTTTTCATCCCATAATGTAGTCGAATTGAGCACGTTGTATGTGTAGTCGCTTTTTCTCTTTTGTCGGAGCTCTGTTGATAGGGCTGATGCCGTTCACCATTCCGGTACATGCGCAAGAGATAACGAAAGAGCAGGATAGTGGTGGAAAATGGCCGAATACTATTTCTGAATACCGCGAATTGCAGCAGAACCCGGAGGCATATCCTCCTTTTAATCTTTCAAATATTAATCTGGAAGCCACTAGCACTCATCCTGTAGTGGACAATAGAATCGCCGCGCTGTGGCAGTTCGATCCTGAGGCCGAAGATACCAAAAAGGTTGTTCGTTCTTGTACTGCTAATCACATCGAGGGAAAATTTTGGATAACCGCACGGCACTGCGTTACCTCCGAGAAAGACTTCCTTGGATACCTGGAGCAATCCGATGGTGAAGTCGCAGGTGTTGAAAATACCTACACAATTTCAGAGCACCATGATTTAGCTTTAATCAAGGTGGGGAGAGGTATTTCTGCTCAAACTTTTGATCTCCCCGAAGAAAAGATCGCTATAGGAAAAGTTCTGACGCTCATTGGGTACGGCGGTAGCAACGATTTTTCTTCAATTGCGAGAGTTGAGTCAGTAGCGCACTTAGATAAATTCAATGTAGGTTTCAGTACCTATTATTTGGATGTACTGGAAACTGTTTCTTTAACTGATTCTAGAAGCTGTAACGGTGATTCCGGAGGAGCAGTCTTTGCAGGGAATACGATTCATGCAGTACATACAGCCGGAGCGATCAATTTTGACTGCTCACCGGGGGAAGGTAAAAAAATGTGGCATTCTGCTATTTCGCCCCACACTGCATGGATACATCAAATTATGAGTTCGGAAAATAGTACTTCTGTAGAAGAAGAACAACGAGCGTTCGAGGGATTTCGATCTCGATACCGAATCGCTGAGGATCAACCTTCGGCAACTTTTTCGAGTTCTTTATCCCCTCTCAGTTCCTAATCCAATTGCCTCAGGAGCAATCCCTGAGGTTTATCATCAAGATTAGAGGGCTCTATCATGGTTGCTAACCATGGGCGATCTCGTTAATCCTTGGGTGCAGCCATACCCCGTCGCATTATGCCAGTGCAACAAGATCCTTGATATTTTGTGGGTGATAGTACACAGTAGCATCGGATAGCCACTTAGCCCTTCCTCTCCGGCGCTCTTCCAGTGGCACCAGTAGGTGCACACTTTGGTCAAAACTGGGAGGATGAGTAAATGAAATACTTTGCACTAAACCGAGACAACCTCATCGGACCTGCAGTAGAAATCCTTGCACCTCTTGGATGGGCGTCATACGGGCTGTGGCATCGGCGCGGCACTGAGCAGATTGTGGAGCTTGCTCGCCGTGGTACTGACAGCGCGGAGATCGATGCCCTTGTTACACAACAGTGGAACAATACCAGTGAATCCTTTCTTCACCATGTAGCCATTCCACTTCGGCGTTATGGCCGAGGTATTGATTACAGCTTTCAGCGACTTCAATTTCAACGAGGAAATCTCATCGACCAGGCAGTGAAGTGTCATGAGAATGGTAATTACGCAGCCGCTATCCTTCTGACTTTTCCCAAATCGATGGGCTTACCCGAGATATAACCGGAGCAACATTCTTCTCTAATTCGTCTAATGACCCATATCTGGACGATTCGACTCTCGCAGGTATAGCTTCGAATCTGCCGATTGTTCGCGACCTGTTCAAAGAGGCCATCAACGCCACCGGGTTTTACGGCAAGCTCTCAAGACACGGCGCGGCTCACGGACGTGACCTCTCTTTCGGTACGCAGACCAATTCGACGAAAACGCTCGTCCTTCTCGGCGCCCTCGTCGAATATCTTGAGGAACGCGCAGCACAAGTAGCCAAGCGACATCGCAGAAAGCATGAGCTCGAAGTCTCGAAACTAACCGGAACTAACGAAGAAGGACGCCTAAGAGACGATAGGCACCTTGACCAACTCTACTTTCTGGCTGCGGACCTCGACAGTTTCATCCATTCCCAAGTGATTTTTCCGACTTCACAACCGGACGCATGGCAGAAAAAGGCTTTCGAATTCATAGAACAACGGAACCTAAGTCGCAGCAATTTTACCCGGGGAGCAGCCGATTCGACTTCCTACTGGTGGTCCTATAGCACTCCCTCAGGGCATCATCTAGCTGCAGGTTCACGACGCTTGGGATCGGGACTACCTATTGACTGGCAGCAGTGGAGATGGGACAGCCCGGAACCCCCTTCAGCTGCACCGTGGGATGATGAACGCTGGATTCCATATGACGGTAATATCTCCACATCAAACTGGACGATTGAACCTTTCCCCTTCGACTGACTAACTCAGCAACGCCAGCTTCCATCTGACGCAACTATGGAATGCTACGAAAAATTCTTGAGCAGAAACCAGACGTGCCCCTGCCTCAGGCATAGCGCTCGGGGGATGGCTACGAGGGCAAGGATACGTAAATGAGCATACCTTCGACGCTGTTCGCGCGCATTTCCTACACTAAAATTGTAAACAAATTTATTCTTCAGCGCCCTGCATGACAAAAGGCACTGTGCGACTTCCTCAGTCGGTCCCCTAGGTCAGTAAAAACTCAATTTGTCCGGCACGCAGGATCTTCACCATTCCGAGCTGTATTGTCTCGCCATTGTCCCGATATAGTTTTACATGAAAAGAAGTTTTGAACCCATAGTCATCCCAATTGTCCCGGAGTAGATTAACCCAGGTTCCCCTCGATCCCATGGGAGGATCGGTGTCCCTATTGGTCACATAGAATCTCATCGAAGGGCTCCCAATCTGTGAATCTTCTGTAGCTCGCGCTGGTGTAAGGGTGTTCCGGGTGTGTAGGTAAAGCCTAACGCTTATAGGCTGCAAGGAGAATTATTAAGGGATAAGCCACTCAACCACCAAACACTCATTATTGAATAACCCAGTAAATCTACACAACCTCACTTAGGTTAGCCACGACCCGAATCTAACCAATTGCAAGCATGGATTAATAAGACGAAACAATGCCAAAACAAAATAAAACAATATCATTCCTATAACAATTAGGGGATTTTATAGGTTAAGGCTCATTTCGCGAAAATATATGCAACAGTAGAAATCAGGCAAGATCGTTCCGCAACTTGCCAACTCCACACACTCACCACACCGATTGGAATGTGACATGAGGAAACTAGCTTCGATTGGTATTGCAATAGCATTATCACTTGCAATCACCCCTACTATTCAGGCGAATGAAATAATCGCGCCTCAAGCCATGGATCGAATTGCAGTAAAGTGCAATGTCCACAAAATTTGGTCGGTTCCAAGCTTGAACAACTATGACG